>Ga0208059_1000034_pt1 | contig 96971 bp, 112 predicted proteins | sample DeeseametaMP0959_FD_184199 | JGI IMG/M metagenome (GOLD analysis project Ga0208059, IMG submission 184199) | Marine microbial communities from the Deep Indian Ocean - MP0959 (SPAdes) | ecosystem: Environmental > Aquatic > Marine > Oceanic | place: East of Madagascar, South Indian Ocean...
AACCGTTTTCACCCCATGACGCTGCCGATCTGGACCAACGACACCGACACCCGCTCCCTGCTGGCGAGCTTCACCGCCAGCTTCCCGTTGCGTGCGCCCTCGCACCTGACATCGGCGGAGATGACCGACTACCTCCTCACCCGGTGTGAGGGCACCATCGGCGAACTGGCCACGCTGTTGACCGCGGCCGCAGTGACCGCAATAGAAGCCGGGAAGGAATCGATCACCTCACAGGTGTTGACCCAAACCGCCTACTCCGGGCCCACCGAACGCCGCCGCCACTTCGAACGGCACCTGGCATGACACCAGCCGATGCCCCCGCAGCACGCACAGCGCTCGACCACAGTGCGCATCCGCCGTGGCCGCTGCACCCGCAACCACTACCTGGCGAGACTCTGATGTCGTGGCTGGCCCGGACCACCGCACTGTATTCGTTGATCAATACAGCGGACCTTCTCGACGGGCTCGGTGTCGACACCTCGGGCGTGGACCTGGACCGCTACACACGCGAGCCGGTGTTGACCGCACTTGCCCAGAGAGGCGGCAGTACCGCGGAACGGCTGCGGGAGATGACGTTGGCGGGCTGCACGCCCTGGCTGCTCGACAGCACCGACCCCACCGAGTGCGACTTCGACACCTACGTCCACCAGTTCTCTGTCCTACTACCGGCGGGTCTGGCGATGGCCGATCGACGTCGACGCGCACCGCCCGCCGGCACATGGCTTCCCTGGGTAAGCACGCTGACTACACGGGCATGCCCTCTGTGCATCGACACCCTCGACACACACGCCGACATCGCGGTCATGATGGCTCAGCAATACCCGATGCTGACCAGCTGCACCAAGCATCTCTGCCGGCTCGAATTCTGCAGCGTCGTACCCGGCAGACTTGTCTTCTGGGACAGGACACCAGCAGGCTCGGACGAGCACGCACCACCGATACCGGTCGCGGCGGCCGTCGCAGAAATCGACAGACGCAGCGTCACCGCGTTGACGTGCGGGTCGGTCGAGCTCGGCGCGGGCCGTGTTCAGGCAGCAGTGTGGTTCAGGCTGCTGCGCACCGTCGTCGATGAGGTATCGACACCGCTGGTTCGCACCGGATGGTGGGCAAAGCCACTCAGCGCGATCTGGAAATCCACCGGCCGTTCTCGCCCGCTCCGAACATCGTGGGTTCCGTTCGAGGACCTGCGCTGGGAAGAACAAGCAGCAGTACTGACCGCCGCCGCGACCGCGATCATCGCGGTCGAGAACGATGAGATTTTCGCGGGTGGTGCTGATGCGGCTCTACTGCGCCCACGCTCGTACGAGCCGGTTGATCCGGGGACCGCTCCGACGCGGTCTCGCAGTCCGGTACCCGCCCGCAGCGCCTGGGACGGTGTGATTGCGGCGATCGATGCCGCTGCCGCTGGAGTTGCCGGGCGAACAGACGTCGGTCATGACGCGGCGACGATGAGCCGGCCGAGGACACCGGATTCGAGCAGGATGATCGCACCCAGGACGATGAACACCACGGGTACGAGCCAGTGCTCGACCCGTTCGAGAGTGTCGACGACCTTTCTGCGAGTGCCCAACAGTCTGCCTGCGTAGCACCAGATTCCCACGCAGATCAGGAACACGGCGATGGTGACCGCGGTCTGTGGCGCACCGAGCGTGCGGAAGACCGGGGTGTAGACGGCGATGTTGTCGGCTCCGTTGGCGATGGTGATGGCGGCGACACCGACCATCCCTGTTGCCACCACCGGGGCCTCGTCCTCGTCGCCGCTGCGCAGGCCGCGGATCAGGCCCCAGACACCCAACGACAGGGGCAGCAACCCCAGTAACCCGACCCAGTCCTCCGGGACGATCACCAATCCCAGGGCAGCGACGACACTGATCGCGACGAGGGTGATCAGGCCGGCGTACTGGCCGGCAACGATCTGCCATGCCCGCGGCCGCCCCTGGCTGGCGGAGGCGACGAACAGCACGGTCAGCACGACGATGTCGTCGATGTTGGTGCCGGCGAACATCGCGACCGCCGCGGCGATGGTGGTGATCACTCCCGCACCGAGCGGCCACGGCGGGGCGGCTGAACGTCGTGTCCGGAGGGCTGGACCGCGGTAGAGGTGGATCGGCTGCGAGGCCGCGAGGCGGTCATCCGGATTTTTCCTGCGCGTGCGCGGTACGAGTAAGGGCCGCTTCCTCCCAGAGTATGGAGCCGATGACCAGTACGACACCACAGGTGAGGTAGGTGTCGGCGAGATTGAAGGTGGGCCACCAGCCGGTGTGGAAGTAGTCCGTGACGCGACCGTCGACGGTGCGGTCGATCACGTTGGCGGCGGCGCCGGCGACGATCGCCGACAGTCCCACAGTCCCCAACGGTGAGCCGGTGGGGACAGTGCGCCACGCGTACACACCGATGCCGACGGTGATGATGGCGGTGACCGCGATGATGACCCACGGCGGCAGTTGGTTCCCGACGCTGAAGGCGACACCACTGTTGTAGGCCAACTTCAGTTGCAGCACGCCTAGCTCGACGATGCGGCCGTCGGAGAGTGCGCGGCGGGCGACGGGGTCGCCCGCGAGTGCGACGCCGATGAGTACGACGGCGACGATCGTCAGGGTCCGCCGGGACCGTGGCGCCGAGATGCCCGGGGCTGCGTCGGCGCTCATATGCGGGCCTCGGCTGCCGTCGGGGCCGATGCGGGTGCCGGTCCGGTGGTCAGGGGGTGGGCGCGGCCTGCCCGGACTCCGTTGGCGATGACCACGATCTCGGCGAGTTCGTGCACCAGAACCACTGCTGCCAGGCCCAGAATCCCGAACAGGGCGAGCGGCATCAGAACGGTGATGATCGCCAGAGACAGCCCGACGTTCTGCAGCATGATGCGCCGAGATCGGCGTGCGTGGGCCAAGGCGTGTGGCAGATGCCGGAGGTCCTCGCCCATCAGGGCGACGTCGGCGGTTTCGATGGCCACGTCGGTTCCCATGGCTCCCATGGCGATACCGAGGTCGGCGGTGGCCAGTGCGGGGGCGTCGTTGACACCGTCGCCGACCATCGCGGTCGACCGTCGGACCTTCAGGTCGCTGATGATGGCTGCCTTGTCCTCCGGTCGCAGGTCCGCATGGACCTCCTCGATGCCGACATCGGCGGCCAACGCTCGGGCGGTGCGTTCGTTGTCCCCGGTCAGCATCGCGACGTGGTATCCGTCACGGCGGAGACCGGCGACGACCTCCGCGGCTTCGGGTCGCAGTTCGTCGCGGACCGCGATCGCGCCGAGTGTTCGGCCGTCCTGCTCGATGAGCACGGCGGTGGCTCCGGCGCGCTGCATCCGTTCCACCTCCGCCGCCAGCGGGCCGGGCTCGATCCAGCCCGGCCGTCCGAGCCGGACGTCGGAACCGCGCAGGCGGCCGGTGAGGCCGGCGCCGGTGACGGACTCGACGTCCTCGGCGGGGGTGTGGTCGTCGACGGCGGCGAGGATCGCCGCGGCCAGGGGGTGCTCGCTGCGCACCTCGAGCGCCGCGGCCACCGCGAGGACCTGTTCGCGGGTCGCGCCGTTCACGGTGGCGACGTCGATGACGACCGGCTTGTTGCGGGTCAGGGTGCCGGTCTTGTCCAGTGCGATTCCGCGGATGCGGCCGAGGGCTTCCAGTGCTGCGCCGCCCTTGACCAGGACACCGAGTTTGCTGGCAGCGCCGATCGCAGCGACGACGGTGACCGGGACGGCGATGGCCAAGGCGCACGGTGAGGCAGCGACGAGGACGACCAGTGCGCGTTCGATCCATATCCGTGGGTCGCCGAGGAGGCTGCCTACAGCGGCGATGAGGGCCGCGGCGACCATGATCGCGGGCACCAAGGGTTTGGCGATCGTATCGGCCAGTCGCTGCGCCTCGCCCTTGCGGGACTGCTCGGCCTCGACGATCCGGACGATCTTGGCCAGCGAGTTGTCCTCGGCGCGCGCGGACACCTCGACCTCGAAAACCCCGGTTCCGTTGATGGACCCGGCGTACACCTCATCGCCGGGCCCTGCCTCGACGGGCACCGATTCGCCGGTGATCGCCGAGGTATCGAGCGCGGTGTTGCCACTGCGGATCGTGCCGTCGGTGGCGATGCGCTCGCCGGGCTTGACGATCATGATCTCGCCGACCGTCAACTCGGTCGGCGACACCACCTGTTCTCGACCATCTCGTCGGACGGTGGCGGTGTCGGGAACCAACGACAGCAGCGCCCGCAGACCTCGCCGGGTGCGGGCGACCGCGTACTCCTCGAGGCCTTCGCTGATGGCGAACAGGAACGCGAGCATCGCAGCCTCGCCGACCTCACCGAGGATCACGGCGCCGACCGCCGCGATGGTCATGAGGGTGCCGACGCCGATCTTGCCGCGGGCGAGCCGCTTCAGGGTCGACGGTACGAAGGTGTAGCCGGCGACGATCAACGCGACCGATTCGAGTACCAGAGTGAGACCATCGGGACCGCCGGTCCAGCCAATGGTCAGTCCGGCCGCCAGCAGAGCGCCAGCGACAGCCGCGGCTCGGATCTCGGTGATCTGCCACAACCTGTCGGGTTCCTGCTCGTCGTCGCCGCCCGGGCGGGGCTCGTCGTGGTCGCAGCCGCACGCGTCGCTCATCCGGTCACCGCCGCTCCGGCGGAGTCCGTGCCGTAGTTGGGGCACAGTGTCACCGCGTTCCCGGTGGCGGTGAGGAGGGTTTCTGCCGAGGCGAGCAGATCCAACAGTTCCGGTCGGGCGAGTGAATAGAAGACCTGCCGCCCTTCGGGGCGACCGATCACCAACCCGCAGTCGCGCAGGCACGCCATGTGCGCCGACACCGTCGACTGGGCCAGCCCCAGCTCGCTCACCAGGTCTGCTACACGCGATTCCCCATCGGCGAGTCGGCGCACGATAGCCAACCTAGTGGCATCGGAAAGGCTGTGGAACAACGCCACTGCGGCATCGACCGTAGACCCGGTGCGGCCGACCGGACACGCCCCTCTATTGATCGTCATGCACCGATGATAGCACCGTATGGCAGTATGATCGCTCGTGGACGATTCGAGCGGCAGGGGCGGGACGAAGTGACACGCCCTGCGGCGAACGATCCGATGCCCACAACTACTATGGGTCGTAGTATTTCGACTTCAGGCTCACGCCTACGCTTCACGCATCGTCCGGAGGAATGGGTGGGGCCGGTCCGTCAAGGTCTCGATTGTTCTGATCGCCGCTCTCGCGGTAGCTCTCGCGTCGTTCGTTTTCTGGATCTCGAACAACTCCGGGCATCGGCGGCGGACGAGGAAGACGCTGGGGACCCGCAACGAATCGAGAAGGTAGCTGCATGAGCCGAGCATTGAAGATTTCCTTGTCCCTGGTGGTCGTGTTCGCCGCCGCGTTGGCTCTGTTTCTGGTGGTGGACAGATCGGGGTCACCGGACGCCGCGGCCGCTGAGCAGGCTGCCATCGACCCGGCTTCGATCGCGGTGCGCGAGAACAGTCATCGATTGAACTCGGTGCCCGACGGCCGGGTCACGTTCGTGGAGTTCCTCGACTTCGAATGCGAGGCCTGCCGGTCGGCCTACCCGGCGATCGAACAACTGCGGGAAGAGTACGGCGACCGGGTGAGCTTCGTGGCCCGCTACTTTCCCATCACCTCGCACTTCAATGCCGAACGCGCGGCGCGAGCAGTCGAAGCTGCAGCCCAGCAAGGCGGCTTCGAGGCGATGTATCAGCGGATGTACGAGACGCAGGCGCAGTGGGGTGAGCAGCAGGTTCCCCAGGACGAGCTGTTTCGCAGTTTCGCAGTCGAGCAGGGACTGGACATGAGCGCCTTCGATGCCGCCTACACCGACCCTGCGACACTCGACCGCATCGAAGCCGACGTCGCGGACGGGATAGCGCTCGGCGTGCAAGGCACCCCGACCTTCTTCCTCAACGGCACCAAAATCGAGCCCACCACCTACGGAGACCTCGCCGATGCCCTCGACGCTGCACTCGGCTGACCCCACGGCTGCCACCGGACCCCGTCAGGGCGGGCCTTTCGATCGGAGCCTGCCCTGGGTTCTGCTGGTGGGAGGGCTGATCGGACTGACCGCCGCATTCGTACTCACGGCGGAAAAGTTTGCTCTTGCCCTCGATCCTGCCTACGCCCCGACATGCAGCATCAACCCGGTACTCAACTGCGGATCGGTGATGAACACCGATCAGGCGTCGGTGTTCGGATTCCCCAATTCCCTCCTCGGGATCGCAGGCTTCGCCGTCGTGGCAGCAGTAGGTGCCGGCCTTGTCTCCGGTGCTGTGTTCGCGCAGTGGTTCTGGGGTGCACTGCAGGTCGGTGTCACTGCCGCCGCAGTTTTCGTACACTGGCTGATCGGACAGAGCCTCTACGAGATCGGCGCCCTGTGCCCGTACTGCATGGCAGTGTGGGCAGTCACCGTCCCGATATTCTGGTACGTCACCTTGCGGAACCTTCACCGCGCCGGGTCCACACCCGCTCTCCGGCAGTGGTCCGACGCTGTGCTCGGCAATCACTCCATCCCGCTGACCGTGTGGTTTCTCGCCCTGATCACCCTGATCGCACAACGCTTCTGGCCGTACTGGTCCACGCTGCTATGACCCGCCACGAACCGTCGGCCCCTCTGCCGCGCTCTGAAAAGAGAAGGTCGGGCCGATGACGCGCGGCTGGTCGATTGTCATGCTCATAGTTGTTGTCGCATCGATCGTCGCACTGTGGCCCCGGTCCAGCGCCGACGATCGAGCATCCGTCACGAACACCATCGTGCCGGTCGGACCCACACCGTCCAGCCCGCCCCACCCCGGCACCGCCACCGCCACCGCGGACCCAGCAATGTCGCCGTGCCCGGTTCCGGTGCCCGGACGCCGCGGACCACTTGCCGGGGTGACGGCGAGCTGCATCGGCGACGACGCCGAAGTCGACCTCGCCGACGCTCTGGGCGGTGAGATGACTCTGATCAATCTCTGGGCCTCCTGGTGCGCCCCGTGCCGCACAGAAATGCCTGTACTCGACAGCTACGCCGCCGAACCCGACGCGATCCGGGTCGTCGGAATCGACGTCGAGGACCGACCCGAGGATGCGGCCGCGCTGCTCACGGAACTAGGCATTCGGTACCCCAACTACATCGACGACGGCGACGTCCAGAACGCGCTGTCGGCTCCACCGGTTCTGCCCCTGAGCTTCCTCCTCACACCGGGCGGGGACATCGTGCGTCTGACCGACCCCACGGTGTTCGAGACAACGGATCAGATCCGCACTGCAGTAAAGGATTTCACCTCATGAGACGTCGCCGAGATACGTGGGTACGTACACGCCACCAGGTCTCGATGCCTGCCGCGGCACTAGCATCGATCCTTGCCATCGTAGTGGTGAGCTCCGGATGCTCCGTCGGTGCCGACGCCGCCTCGACCGGCGGTAGCTTCGACTTCGTAGCACCCGGTGGCCAAACCGACATTTTTTACGATCCGCCCGAAACACGGGGAATCATCGGCGAACTCGCAGGTCCCGACCTGATGGAGGAGGGCAGAAACACCGCTCTGTCGGACTACGACGGTGAGGTAGTGGTGATCAATCTCTGGGGTCAATGGTGTGGCCCCTGCCGCGGCGAAGCCGACGACCTCGAAGAGGTCTACGAATCCACCCGCCAGCGCGGTGTGCAGTTCCTCGGCATCAATGTTCGAGATCCGCAGAAGGACAAGGCGCAGGACTTCGTCGTCGACAACAACGTCTCCTACCCCTCGATCTACGACCCCTCGATGCGGACGCTGATCGCACTCGGCGGGAATTACCCGACCAGCGTGATTCCCTCGACGCTGGTACTCGATCGCCAGCATCGAGTGGCGGCGGTCTTCATGCGCGCCCTGCTCACCGAAGACCTCCTTCCCGTCGTCGAACGGATAGCGGCCGAATGACCCTTCTCGCCCAAGACATCGGGTCGACATTTCAGAACGCCGCATCGAGCGGCCCTTTGGTGCTGGCGATCGGTGCATGCATGCTCGCCGGACTGGTCTCGTTCGCTTCCCCATGCGTCGTGCCGCTGGTTCCGGGTTACCTGTCCTACCTGGCGGGCATCGCCGGTGCCGATGCCCGATCGCTCGAAACCCCGAACAGCACAGCGCCCTCGGCGCCGCTGGCACGCCGGTGGCGTGTGGCCGGCGCCGCGTCGTTGTTCGTCGCCGGATTCACGATCGTCTTCGTCCTCGCCACAGCCTCGATCTTCGGAGTCATCGGCACACTGCGCATCAACGAGCAAGTACTCCAACGCATCGGCGGCGTCATCACCATCATCATGGGTGCGGCCTTCATCGGGTTGATTCCCACCCTTCAACGCGACACCCGATTCGCACCCCAACAGATCTCCTCGCTCGCGGGCGCACCGCTACTCGGTGGTGTGTTCGCTCTCGGTTGGACACCATGTTTGGGTCCGACTCTGGCAGGAGTGATCTCCGTTGCGGCAGGCACCGAAGGTGCAACCGCAGCGCGCGGGGTCACTCTCATCGTCGCCTACTGTCTGGGACTGGGCCTGCCGTTCGTCGTCCTTGCGTTCGGCTCGAGTTCGGCGATGCGCAGCGTCGGGTGGCTTCGGAGGAACTCCCAGAAGATCAAGACAGCGGGCGGCATCATCATGATCGCCGTCGGCGTCGCGCTCCTGACAGGCGCATGGGGGCTGTTCATCGCCTGGATACGCAACGAATTCGTCACTGCCGTCGTGTTGCCTATCTGAGGTAAGTGTGGAGTGTCGCCAACCCCCGTTTGCGAAGTTCGGGTGCCCGAACTATTTTCAGGGTCGCATTGATCTATCTGACCGTGATCTGACTGTCGGTGCCGCAGGCCTGCCGGCCCGAAACGCGTCCGATGGTCGTCGGGTGCCCGAGAGTACGGTCCCGCCCTGCACGACAACTTCACCCTCGCACGGGTAGAACGAGACGCGCTCGCGATCGTTTGAAAGGCGGGTAGTGCAGTCCACTTCTGAAACAATGCAGTCGTCTTCTGAAACTGACAGCCGGATCAACATTCGAGACTCAATCGTGATGTGTCTCAGAAACCTGTCTCAAGCTCTGACGCGTCGCCTGTGCCTTGTCGGCCGTTTCTGAGACAGTCATCCTCGTGAGCGCCGTTTTGGGATACATGAGGGTCTCGACCACCGATCAGTCGTTGGATCTACAGAGAGACGCACTGACAGCCGCCGGCTGTTTCCGCATCTGGGAAGAGGTCGCATCCGGAGCGGACAAAGACCGCCCTCAGTTGCAGCTACTCCTCGAAAGCGTCCGCGCCGGCGACGTCGTTGCAGTATGGAGACTCGATCGACTCGGCCGCTCCCTGAGCCACCTCATCGAAACCGTCAACCTCATCGAAACCAAAGGCGCAACACTGCGCAGTCTCACCGAGGGCATCGACACCTCGACTGTGGGAGGTCGACTGACCTACAACATCTTTGGCTCGCTAGCCGAGTTCGAGCGAGATCTCGTCAAAGAACGCACCATGGCTGGCCTGGCCGCTGCGCGGGCACGCGGCCGTATCGGTGGACAGCCAGCCAAGATCGACGCCGACAAAGCTCGGCACATCCGCAGGATGCTCGACGACGGCACACCCAAAACCGAGATCGCCTCAGTTCTCGGCATCGGCAGAGCCACCCTCTACCGACACCTCGCCGCGCTCTAGTCGATGGCGGGAGAGGCGCGAACGTCCCCGCCATCAAGCAAGGCTCCTGACGTCACCACCGCATCGTCCCGGTGCGGCACGTCGTCAGAAATATGCAATCGGATTACGTGACGGGTGCGGATGCGTTGTCACCGAACCAATTCGAGGATCGTCCTCGATCAACTTCCCCTCGATTCCATACCGACCGCCGATCTTGAACACAGCCTCGACCGTCGCCACCGCGAGCACCACCTCACCGTCCTCACCGGAAGAGATGAGCTCCACCTCGTCGCACGCCAACGCCCGATCCGCGTTGAACACCCACTCGTACCGTCCACGCTCCCAATAATCAGCCGGCGTCAAACCCGGCTTGTACCCACCGATCGAACTATCACTCCGAACCACTTGCTTTGCACCCAAACGGATTTGCATCGTCCTTGTCATGAAGAACTCCTTGCTGATGTCGACAGTCCGGTCAACGCCTCTGAGAGCCGATGCCGGCTCCCCACCGCCGCAACCGCCCACCAACCGACGAGAAAAAGCCCCCGGTCGAGTCGGGCTCCGCAAGTAGACCGTCAAGACTTTCCTTTTCGGAAGCCAAGTCGGATGCGCGTTCGTCCTCCCGCAGCTGACGCATCACCGCAGTCTGATCATTGACCGTGCCCCGGGTATTGCGAACCAGAGTCTCCGCGAGCCCCACAAGCCTCGGGCTGTGCAGATACGAGCACGAAATGCGGTTTCCCACCACGAGAGCCGACTGCTCGTCCCACTGGCCCGAAGCTAGATCTTTGAGCAGCAAACCGGCGAAAATGTACTCGCCCCAATGGAAGCTGAATGCATACCGTTCCGGTGCCGCCGGATCGTCCTCATCCTCGCCGGCATAGCGATACCGATGGAACTGATCCGCCACATCACCCCTGCGGAGCCGAGCTTCCAGATCCGCCAACGCCGCCCAATCGTCGGTCCCAGGACGAACGGAAACAATTTCCTCGCCCCACTGCGATAGGCACTGCTCCACCTCGGCCAGCCACCGGAACGAGCCAGCCGCCAACGGATGAAACGTCTGGTCGAAGAACACATCTACCATCGCACGCACCTCCAAATCTCTCGGATTGAACTCGGATCGCCCGGCCTATGGCACTGAGTATACGGCCCTAGGTTAGCCGTATAGAAGCAATAGTTAACGGTATATGCGGTTAAGTTTCGAATCATCGGAGACACGAGGGCAACACCGGTGCTGCCGCGACACCGAGCGTGGTCGAGCTCCGTCGCTCCCGCACAATCGTCCTGCCGATGTCCGTAGGTGGGAGGTGGCCACCCCGCCGGCGTCGTCGAACGGTCTCGCATTCCGCCTGCCGGCGGGTGCCGGCCACCCTGCGGGCGTCCCCCGAACCGAGCTCCGCTGCGCTCCGCACCGTAGAAGACATCGAATTTCTTGTCGCACATCTGGCTCCCGGCGATACTGCATCACCCGTGCCCGCCGGCTCAACCCCTCGCTCCGCTGCACTACGGCCAAGGCTCCGAACACTTTTCGTAGAGCAGTCGCTGCGCTCCCACGAAAACTGTCCGGCCGAGGGGTTGCCCCGTCGTCCCCGTGCGCTGCTGTCTCTCCTCACGCCAGATGACAGCGACAAGAAATTGGCAGAGCAGCAAGTCCAGTCAGCACACCAGTAGGGGAGAGGCCCACACCATGAGCGCATTCACCGTCAGCAACGAACACATCGCAGTCCTGCTCACCGCCGGACTGGCCGTCGACCACAAGCCGCTCCGGTGGGAGATCCCGGCACCCACCGACGGCGGTCTCCCACTCGACAGCACCACCGGAAACGGTGTCGGCGCAGGATGGACGCCCAACGCTCGCACACGGACCCTCACCCGCGCGAGCGTCGACGCGGTCGGGCAGATGCTCCTCGACCAGAACACCGCCAGCGTGAACCACCGCTACAACGAGGACGACCTCGCGATCTACACCTACACCCCGCCCCGTGGCTGGCGTACCGCCGTCGAAGTTCTCAAAGCCATCAACTGTTACCGCTACCAAGCAGGCGAAGTCGACAACTGGACCGACACCGAAGCGCACCACTTCTGTGCCGCCCTCGAAACTGCCGTCATCGCAATGCTTCCCGGCTACGAGGAAGCCGCGTGGGCCATCGGCCGCGACACCCCCACCCTCGCCGAACAGCACGCCAACAACGGCACGATCTAACCCGCCCTCGATCACCGAATCCAACCCGACGAAGGAGTAGAACCCATGACCACGAACGACATCGACGACTACTGGACCATCTACGACAGGGCCCTCGACGCGGCCGCCGAATGCCGGAGCGTCGAATCGCTGATCGACACCCTGAACCGCTACTACCCGCCCTCGTCCGGAGTCGCGTTCTTCCCCAACGGAGCCGACCGCGACCTACTCGGCACACTCACCGACGCCGGACACTTCGATACCGTGTGGATCCAAGCGGACTACCACTTCGCGCTCCGTGACGGCCGCGGAGACGGGTTCACCTACATCGAAGGCGACATCGTCCGCGGAACCTCACGACTGTGACCACCCGCCCCAGTGCTGCTGCCCGGCGCTGGGGCACCACCGCACCAGCTGGAAGGAACGCCCCTGATGCCCGCACAAGCAGTGAACACTGGACACAGGGTCGCTAGGCACCACGATTGACCTACCGCACAAGTGACCGGTGTGTCTTTCCCAAGACGCGTCGTCGCGGTGTCGAGCGGCCCGCTCGTCGGTGGTCGGGCCTGGCGGCGTGACTTCATAGGACCTTGAAGCGACTCTGCCCCATCACTGTTTTGTCCACCGCCAGCGTCCGCCCACCCAGCGCGAAACTCGGTCGGAAGGCCCGCCGAGTCCGTCGAACGGGAAGGCTCGGATCACATGGACGGTGACATCGTCGTCGGCATCGATTCACACAAAGACACTCACTACGCAGCTGTGCTCACACGGGGTGGAAGGAGGCTAGGAGCGCGCCAGTTCGGAGCCACAGCGCAGGGCTACAACGAGCTGTCGGAATGGGTGGAGACGTTCGGAACTCCGGCGAGCTTCGGTGTCGAGTGCACCGGTTCGTACGCTGCGGGACTGACGCGTCACCTGCTCGAACGTGGCATGTCGGTCGCGGAGATCAACACGACCAACAAACATGCGCGGGCTCGCCGTGGGAAGGACGATGCCCTCGATGCGGAGATGGCTGCTCGGCACGTCCTCACCGGAGCCGACGCCATCGTTCCGAAGTCGAGTACCGGAGCGGTGGAATCGATCAGAATGCTGCTTCTCACGCGGGAGTCGGCAGTGAACGCTCGTACCGTTGCGCTGCAACAGATTCAAGATGTTCTGATCACCGCCCCGGTGGCTCTGCGTGAGTCGATCACCTACAAGCGGGGGAAAGGAGCCGTCGAAGCGTGCTCCCGGTTGCGTCCGGACTTGTCGCGCCTGTCCGATCCGGAACAAGCTGCGAAGTTGACATTGCGGACTCTCGGTCGTCGGGCCAGCGATCTGGCCGAGGAGATCGCCGTTCTGGAGCGCGAGCTCGACACTTTGGTGACCGCGACGGCTCCGACGATGCGCGCAGCGTGCGGGGTAGGACCGGTCAACGGGGCGCAGTTGTTGGTGACCGCGGGGCAGAACATCGGCCGGCTTCATTCCGAGGCCGCGTTCGCCCGGTTGTGCGGTGTCGCCCCTGTTCCTGCCTCGTCGGGCAAGACGACGAGGATGAGGCTGCACCGAGGCGGTGATCGCGCCGCGAACAGAGCGCTCTACTTGATCACCGTGTGTCGGCTGCGGTACGACCAACGCACGATCGACTACATGCAACGCCGGCGCGGTGACGGGTTGTCGAAGAAGGACGTCATCAGGTGCCTCAAGCGGTTCGTGGCGCGGGAGGTTTTCAACGATCTCGTCGCTGATCTCGCAGGATGTGGCAGCATGTCAGCAGAGGTTGACGTACCTGCCGCTCGCGCCCCGTCCGGGGTTCGGTGAACACGTTGCTCTGAGGGTCCACCATCGGAATCCGTCAGGAAGCAGCTGACCGCCGGTAATGCGAGCATCCGGACTCGGTTGTGCTTCCAACGAAGGATCCCTGATGCCCGTTCACATGACCATCGATGAGTTGAAGTCCGCTGCACGAACGTTGCGAAAGTTCCTGGCCGAATCAGGTGCTGCACAATTGACCCACGCCCAGTCACTCGAGGCCGTCGCTCACACTGCCGGATTTCGAGACTGGAACAGCTGCAGCGCCGCTCTTCTCGCTCCCCGTCCGCTGGCGGCTGTTCCGATCCTGCGGGTGTATGACGAGGTCGCGACACGAAACTTCTATTGCGACTACCTCGGATTCGAGGTCGACTTCGAGCATCGCTTCGCCGCCGATCTACCGCTCTACATGCGGGTCACCCGTGGCGGTGTTCACCTGGACCTGAGTCAACACCACGGGGATGGAACACCAGGGGCCGCTGTGTGGCTGCCGACGGTCGACATCGCGGCGTTCCACCGGGAGCTGCGTCGGCGAGACCATCTGGTGACTCTGCGACCCGGTATCGATCGCTCCGCACCTGGTGGACCGACCGTCGAGCTACTGGATCCGTTCCAGAACGCCCTGCGCTTCTGCGAACTCGACGACTGACACATGCTCGACTGACAGACGATTCACTGCTCCCGCCCACGGATCGCTTGACATGTATAGGACCGTCCTGGGTCACCCTGATCGTCGGCGTCCTCGCCGTCGTCGGCGTCGCCCTGACCGTCCGCCAACGCACCGTGGCCGACAAACGCGCCCAAGCCTGGCAGAGGATCACATGGTGCCTCGATCACACCGTCAGCGACAACGGCGATGAAGCCGAACTCGGATGGGACATCTACGAGACCGTCACCGATTCCCCGCTGATCACCGCCACCGAACGCGGCGTACTTCTGGTAGTGGCGGACCGTGCTGCGCTCGCACTGGCGCAAGCCGCCGAAACCGAGGACACTGACACTGAGACCGAGCAGGAGGACCCGCGATGACCACCACCGAGAAACGCAGCAACTGGACACCGGCTCAACGGCGCCGGGTTGCCGCCGCCGCTGCCCGCGCCTCGATCGCCATGCGCGAACGCGACAAACTCGAGGTCCCGCAGTGGCTCCGCGACACCGCCGCTGGCAAACCCACCGTGCTCCCAGCCGAACGGACCTGACCACCGGCCGCACGCAACATCGACTAAGGCCCACCGGCCCCACCCCCTGCGGGCCGGTGGGCCTTTCCATGTCGGCATCCGGACAGTCGCACCGCCGGTGTAGGCCACCCTGCGGGCGTCCACCGCATCGAACTCCGCTGCGCTCCGTCCTGTGAAAAGAGTTCTTGTTTTCCTTAACGTCGTTGCCGGGCATCGCGGGACCTCGGACGTAGGTTCGAAGATGCCTGGGGACACCGGGTATGGCTTTTTTGTTTTCGCTGATTGATGGCCGGAAGGGAATGGCCGCCCGGTGTCCTCGACGACTCGACCGCTCATTGAGAGATGCGACGCGATCGCTGTTTAAGGACACGACGGGGCAGTCGTCCGCCAGGTACGTATGTCGGAAACCGAACGGGAGAGCGAAATAAGTGAACTCTTTGTGGGTGGGCGTCGATGCGGGCAAACAGCATCACCACGCTGTGGCGATCGACGCTGACGGGACCAGAAAGTTGTCGCGTCGAGTTGCGAACGACGAAGCCAGCTTGGTGGAGCTGGTCGATACGGTCGGACGAATCGCGATGGATGGGCTGGTCACATGGGCGGTGGATCTGAACTCCGGCGGTGCAGCGATGCTTATTGCCGTGCTGCTCGCACGTGGTGAGCAGGTGCTGTACATCCCTGGTCGGATTGTCCATCACGCCGCAGGTGGCTATCGGGGCGACGGGAAAACGGACGCGAAGGACGCTGCGATCATTGCCGACCAGGCTCGCATGCGGCGTGATCTTCAGCCGATGCGTGTGGACGACGAGATCAGCAGTGAGCTGGCCATCCTGACCTCGCGGCGCACCGACCTCATGCGGGATCGCACGCGGGCGATCAATCGACTCCGGGCGCTACTGAGCATGTACTTTCCGGCCCTTGAACGTGCTCTCGACATCAGCAATGTCAAGGGTGCGATCATCTTGCTCACCGGACACCAGACACCGGACGGTCTCCGGAGGGTGGGGCACGCACGGCTCGAATCGTGGTTGCGAAAGAACAAGGCGTACAACGCATCAGGCCTCGCGCAGTTGGCGTTCGACGCGGCGCGGTCCCAGCATGTACGGGTGCCCGGCCAGGACGCCGCGGGCGCGACGGTCGCGAAGTGGGCGCACCACATCAGGTACCTCGACCGGGAGATGGCTGAGGTGGACCGCGACATCAAGACGCGGTTTCGGCGTCACCGCAAGGCCGCGGTCATCGAATCGATGCCCGGGTTCGGTCCGCTGCTCGGAGCCGAGCTGCTCGCAGCGACAGGGGGCGACGTTTCGGTGTTCGGCACTGCGGACCGGTTCGCCGCCGTGGCCGGCCTCGCGCCGGTCCCACGCGACTCGGGCCGGGTTAGCGGAAATATTCACCGCCCGCGCCGGTACGACCGGCGACTGCTGCGGACGGCGTATCTCTCAGCGCAACTGAGCATCCGATCCTGCGCCGAGTCTCGGATCTACTACGACCGCAAACGGGCAGAGGGAAAGCGTCACACCCAAGCGGTGCTAGCGCTGGCCCGCCGCAGATCCAACGTGCTGTGGGCGATGCTGCGCGACGACACCCCGTATCGACCGGGACCGAAGCCTGCGCAGCCCCCTCCCGCTCGTGCCGCGGCTTGAACCGCGCCGTTTGGCGCGTTGAGCTCAGGTGTAGTGGGACAGGTCGAAAAGCCAGACGCAGCGCGTCGAGCGACCTTGCCCGCGCGGAGAGGCTACTAGCTGTTCGTGTCGGGGTTTGTCGGGATAGGTCGCTGGTTCGCGGTTCGTTGTTCGATCCATCGTGTTACCTCGTGCGCCCCTGACCGTTCGGCGGCCGCGAGGGGTGTCAGTCCGTCGTATCCGATCCAGTCGATGTCGGCACCGTGACGGAGAAGAAGTTCGGCGGTGACGATCTGACCTCCGTGACATGCGCCCCAGAAACTGCTGGTGATGTCCTCCTCGGTGGGACCGCCGGTGTCGAGTTGACGTTCGACCTCGGATTCGAGGCCGAGGGCAGCTGCCTCGAACAGATTGGTCGATGCTCCGCGTTCGACGAGTCGGTGGGCTGCGGCCCACTGTCCGAATGCGGTCGCATCCGACAGTGGCGTTCCTCCGGCGATGACCGCGCCGGCCGCGTCGATGTCGGCGCCTGCGTCGAGCAGTGCGTCGATGGCGGCAACGTCGTCGCTGCTCGCTGCCCAGTGCAACGGTGTCTCGCGATGATGCTCGCCGAAGCTGAGAGCGTTGGGATCTGCGCCGGCCGAGACGAGGGTGGTGATGGATTCGGCGACCTTCGGGAAGTGGCCTGGCCAATCGGTGGCCACATGCAGCAAGGTGCGCCCCTCGTGTCGAGGCAAACGAAGAGTGGCGAGTTCGGGTGTCGCGGCAAGCAATCGGCGGAGCGTTTCGACGTCGCCCACTCGGATCGCGGCGACCGCGGACTCGTGTGTCGGGTTGTCGACCAAGGCGTCGAGGATCCATCGGTCTGCGGGGACACCGCTGGGGCTGCCGTTCGATGACGGGTACAACCGGCACTGCAACCCGTATCGATCCGATACGTCGGACGAGGCCGTCGGTGACGGTGTCTCGGTGTCCGGCGCGACGTCGCGTCCGTTGACCCGCACGGTGGGCGAGCCGACAAACCTGGTGGCGTGGGCCTGCTCGACGGTCTGGATCTCGTTGAGTGTCACAGTGGCGGTGATGTGGTTCTGCTCGAGCAGGTCGTACAAATGCGGCAGGAGCTGTTCGTGGTGTGGGCAGCCATGGACATAGAGCACTTCGATGGTCGGCGGTCCGTCCAGAATGCAGATCTCCGCGATCAAGCTGTCGCGCAACGTCATTCGGACCGTCATCTCGGGCGGGTAGTCATCGGGATCGGGTGCCGAAACCTGGACCCGGGCGGTGAAGACGTTCCCGCGGTGGGTGTCGGCGGGTTCCACACCGTTCAGTCGAAGGGTAATCCCGCCCGCGAGCAGGCCGGCGTAATGGTCACCCACTTGATCGCGATCGGTGCATTCGTTGCCCGTGCCACGTTGCTCTCCTCCCCACCTCACATCCTCTGTCAGTAGCGCGGTGAATGCGTCGCGGGTGCGGGCGGCGAGTGCGGTTTCCAGGTCGTCGTACCAAGAGTGTCGCGATGACTCGGTCATGTTCGATGTCCTGACGCAGCGGGTACCGCCCGCGTGATTCGGCGGTTCCCTCGTTCGGCCTTGTGCACACCACTGTTCCACTCCCAGATAACCCGCGCAGTGGTTGTGTCGAATCGACAAGCCCAACCCACGCTCGTTCACCGGTCGGTGGGTCCGAGCTCGTATCCTCTGGATCTCGGGATGACCGGTGGTGACGTTGCGGACAGGGAGAGCACAGACCACCACCTCACCGAGCCCGTCAAAGAAGGGCGCGCCCACCCCAACCGATCGAACTCGGACCCTCGCACACGCAACGCCACCTCCGGCGTCGCCCGACCGGATCGGCCTACGGCCGAGCTTGACAAAGCCTATTGAGATTCCCTTCTGGCCTTCCGATTTTGACCGGCGGTGACCTCCGCGCAACCGCCGGCGTCCGCTGCGCTCCCGGCCCCAAGGGGCTCCGAAAACTTTTCACAGACGCCTCCGGCTGAAAACTTTCCGGCCCGACCATTGCACTCCGGCCCCCTCATACCGGTCCAACTCTTCCCTGCCAGAACGGCAAAAAAATTGGCGGGCCACCCCGGTTCGCCACGTTGAGCAGGGGAGCGCGAGATGCCGAAGACCACCGCCCAGAAGGCCCACAGCAGCACCGACACCGACAACTACGGCGCAGTGGTCACCCACACCACCGCCACCATCGTCGGACGCCAGAAAGCCGTGGTCAACGTCCACGCCGCCGCTACCGACGACGCCCAGATGATCGTCACCTTCAATCGCTTGATGATGACCTTCCGCTCCGCCGCCGCCGTCCACGCGTTCATCGCCGGACTGGCCGACGCCCGAACCTTCATCGGGCGCATCGACAACCAGGCACCCCAGCCCGGGGGACCGGGCGACGACTACGCCCGCGCCGCCATGTCCGTCGTCTGGATTGCGCCACCGGAAACCGCCGTAACCCCACGCGAGCAGTACGTTCCCGCACGGCGGCGCACCATGCACTGGGTCGAGGTCCACATGGGGCCGGTCACCTGGCGCATCATCGACCGGCTCGGCTACGTCACCATGCTCGACGAGCTCCGCAACATCCACCGCATGGCCGTCGCGATCTTCACCGACGGCGAGCAGTACACGAGCGACCCGACCGCCCTCACCGACGCATTCGACGACGCCGAACGCGAACACCAGGAAGATATGGCCGCACCGTGGCGACGGCGTTTGTAGCCCGCACCCGATCAGGCCCCGGAATCCGACACGGGTTCCGGGGCCGAGTCGTCCATCCACAGCTAGATCGTCTATCCCCAAAAACGGGAAAATGCCTGCGCATCGCGGACCTCGCTGGCGCTCGGTACGCGATGCTGGGAGAACCACTCACCGCAGGACGCTCGGCTTACCCACCCGAAGGAACACGACACCGATGATCACCTGGACCGTCACCACCCGCCCCGACCGTCGACCCGAAACCATCACTGCCGCAGGAGCAGAACCAAGCCTCGACGCGGCCAAACGAGCTGCCTCCGACGCCGTCCGATACGCCCTCCTCGACGCCCAGGCCCACGCCGACGCCAGCCCCACCAACACCCCGCCGACCTACCTCGTCACCATCGACGGAGCAGCTGCCCTCATCGTCAGTCTCGGCGCCTGCCGACCCGCCAACTACACCGGCGTCCTCGACAACCTCGAACACTTCGACGGCACCGCCACCCACCTGCTCTACCTCTAGAACTCGCGCTACCGGAACAGTGCCAAAAGCGTTGCAGGGGGACCATTTCTGTCGGTATCCACTGGCATATTCACAGCATGCGAATCCGAACCCTCGACGGCCCGCCACTCCCAGCCGAGATCGTCGCCCAGACAGCGCACGCAATCGCCTTGTGCGAGCTCCTCCGGCCCACTGCCGGGCCTGCCAGCTCGAGCGGCGACCAGGCTGTCGAGCGATTCGGTCCGCGCCACGTCGCCGTATCCAACGATCGGCAATGATCGTTGATCAAATGCCGAACACGATCGAGTCGCAGCCCATACCGTGGGCCACGAGCGCGAACGAAGTTGTCGCTCACGACGTGCTGAGAGCGAACGCCGAGTGAGGGGTTGGAAATCGTGAAAATCGAAGACGGAGACAGGCCCCGTTTGCTGGAGGCAACCGAGTCGGCCATGCGCACCGTCGACGGGCTGCTCGACCCCCGCCTACTCGAACGCCTCGCGGCCGAAGCAGGCGTCGATCCTGAGGTCATCGCGCACCGGTGGGGGACCGGGGTCAGCCTGATCGCAGACGTGGTTTCCGACAAGAGCGGAATCGCAACCCCAGGGTGGCCGCAGGCCGTCCACTTCGACGGAGCAACTCCGCGTTCGATTCTCACTGCCCTGGCGTCGGGCTTGGCGGCCTCGCTGGACGGCGACAACCTCACCCAGGCTGCGCTGTCCCAGGTCATTGCAAGCCCCGTTGTCCGCAGAGTCTGGTCCGACTTCGTCAGCGAAGACCTCGAGCAGTGGACCGACATCCTCGCCAACGCCACAGGGCCGCACGCCCCCATCGATCGGGGGCGTGCGGCCCAAGCGGTCCATCTCATTGCACGACAGTGCTATTCGCGGGTCCTGTTAGGCGAGGTCGAGGCATCCGTGTCGGATGATCGAATCATCACGCTCGCACTCACCCTTCTGGACGCCGACGACGATTTCGCGACCTAACTGAACTGGAACTCACCGATGACGGTGACGCCGTCCTTGGCGAAGACCGGAACCGCCGGCGGAGCCTGAACACGGCCCGTCTGCGCAACCTGCTCAGGGTTGGCCGGCAACTCCTCGTTCAGGGCATCGGAGCTGATGTAACCCGTCTGACCGTTCGTCGCGATAGCAGCCACCAGATCCGGCAATTCCGCTGTGGTGTCGGCAGTTCCGAGAGACTGACCGCGCTCGTTCGTCCCGCTCTCGACAACCGTGGCCGAACGGGCCTGCGGCGCAGCCGCGCCCGGTGCGGTCCAGTTCAACGGGTTACTGGGGAAGGTGAAGGTCTCGCGGTAGCCACCATTCGCGCTGTTGAACGCCGCGACGAAGCCGTGACTGTTGTACGACCCGGAACCACACGTGTTGGCCGTAGCACCCGTGAAACTCGATGTCGGAGTGGTGTTGTACTCGTACACCTTGGCCTGGCAGAGCACACCCGACTTGAACAAGCGCGCACGCACACCCACCGTTCCCGGTGACACCTCGTTGCCGTCGACGGTGTAGATCCGCGACGAGGCCACCAGCGGCGCATTGTTGATCGTCGACAGATGCAGATAGTTGATCCCATCGGACGAGGGACTGCCCCAGGTTTGGTTGACATCTGATCTGTGAGGATCGCTCCTCACGGTGGAAGGATGTTCACCATGCCGAAAGCGTTCCCAGAGGAGTTCCGCCGCGACGTCATCGCTGTTGCACGCAAGGGCGAGGCCCCATTGCGTCAGATCGCGAAGGACTTCGGAATATCCGAGGGCTGTCTGCATCGGTGGCTGAAGATCGCCGACCGCGACGACGGCATCGAACGAGGCACGACGCCGGCCGGCTTGGACGAGTCCGCCGAGCTACGGGAGGCCCGCAAACGGATCAAGCTCCTCGAGCAAGAAGCCGAGGTCATGCGCCGTGCGGTCGCCTACCTGTCCCGGGATGTCAACCCAAAATGATCTACCCGCTGGTCCTCGACCTTGCTGCCGACGGAGTCCCCGTCACAGTGACCTGCCGGGTGCTCGGATTCTCCACCCAAGCGTTCTACAAATGGAAGAAACAACCAGTCACACAACGTGATTGGGACGACGCGCATCTGATCAACATCGCTCGTGAAATCCACGCCGACGACCCGGCATTCGGCTACCGCTTCATCGCCGACGAACTGCCGGACCGCGGCATCACCGCCAGCGAGAACAGAGTCGCACGACTGTGCTCACAAGAACGGCTGTGGTCCGTGTTCTCCAAGAAGCGCGGCCTGAACAAGAAAGCCGGCCCGCCCGTCCACGACGACCTCGTCGACCGCCAATTCACCGCACAGGAACGCAACCAGATCTGGCTGACCGACATCACCGAGCACCGTACCGACGAAGGCAAGCTCTACCTCTGCGCCATCAAAGACCTGTACTCGAACAAGATCGTCGGATACTCGATCGACAGCCGTATGAAAGCCTCACTGGCAGTATCTGCACTGCGAAACGCCGTCGATCAACGAGACCCGGACGGCACCATCGTCCACTCCGATCGAGGTAGCCAATTCCGTTCACGAAAATTCGTACATGAGCTGTCCCGCAACGGTTTACAGGGATCCATGGGGCGGGTTGGGGCGTGCGGAGACAATGCTGCGATGGAGTCATTCTTCGCGCTTCTGCAGAAGAACGTGCTCGATCGACAACGTTGGTCCACGCGAGAGCAGTTACGGCTGGCGATCGTCACCTGGATCGAACGGACCTACCATCGCAAGCGTCGCCAACGCCGGCTCGGCAAACTCACCCCAACCGAGTTTGAGACAATCAATCAGTCCGCACACGCGGCCTGATTCACTCAACCCAACGAGTCAACCGAACTCGGGGCAGTCCCCTCTTGGAGTTGGCTGCAATGGGCCGGTCCAACGACATCCTCGATGCAAGACACAACGAGATCAGAGCCACGCTCACGCGCGCAATCACCGAGCGGCAGATTGACATCTTCGGAGTGCGCGCTGCTGCAAGCCGATTCAGTGTGGACGTTGCGAACCATTTGGCTAGCGAGGCTGGAAGTGGAGCGATATTGCGCGGCGCGACACCTGAACGGCTTCTCCGGGAAGCTGCATTCAGTCTTGTATGTACAACGACGCCGGAGATGAAGGCGCACTTGCTACGTGAGGCGGCACATCGGTACGACCTGTCGGTTGCGTAAGACGTAGCCGCAAACCTGCGTGGTGACTGTTGCCTCGACTGATCAATTGATCTCGGGACGCGCAACGGGCTCTGCCCCAGTCCCCTGGTTGGGGGCAGCCGTGCCCGTCTACGGAAGGCGTTTCTACCTCCCCTAGTGGCTATGGCTGCCTATATGGGCGAGCGGGGTGCAGTGCCGCCGCTCTCCTGGTGAGCAGTCTTGAACGCGGAGTTGCACGCTGTTGCGGGCCGTTGCGCCCGTCCTGCGTGCCCATATGGGCAGTTATATAACATTATATTACGTTACAGTACCCAACGTGGGAATGGGCCTCGACGAACACCCCCGGCCCACGGGAAGGATCCGCAACCTTCACGAAAACTTCGTAAGGATTCTCAACGCAACAGGAGGGAAGGCGTAGTGAGTAAAGAGATTCCGGCACCGCAGCTACCCGCGGCGCGCGCGCCGCGGCGCAACACATTCGCGCAGGCGGCCGCACCGGCGCAACGCGAAGCTGAGGCCGCGACACCGCTGGTAGCGCCACCGGCTCAGTCAGTGAACACGCCAGAGGTCGAGGTTGGCGCGAAGGAGAGATCCAAGCGAATGGAAGGAACGAAGGACATTCTGCTCTCGATGCCCTCATCTCAGAAAGAGCGGATGGAGGCAACCATCGCCCACACGCAGGCATACACCGGTGTTAAGCATCAGCAGGTCTTCATCAGGACTGCAGTCGAGCGGTTGTGTGAACAGCTGGAACGGCAGTACAACAACGGCCAGCGATACACGTTGCCCCCGACCGCACCCTCCCTATAGCGCCCCTATGGGCGCTATAGGCAGTATGGGCAAGTCATTCCGTACCGCCCACCTCCCTGCAGCGTCTCAGGCGTCGCATTCGTATCAAAGCCCACGCCGACCCCGAAAGGCCCCGATAGTGCGCTCACACCACCGGGGCCGGTCGATCACAGATTGGACCTGCGATCAATGAACAACGCTAGTACCTCTATCGAACCGGCCGAAGACCACGTCGGCCACGCCAATACGGTCTTCATCCACCCACGAGTGCTGACCGGGGCTTTGGCCACTGCCATCGTCCTCACCGTCGGTATAGCCGCGGCGTCCTTCTGGCTGTCCTTCGCAGCCCTGCGAGATCTCGCCACAATGGCAGGTACCGAGCCTGGTCGAGCCTGGGTGATACCCGTCGTCCTCGACGGCGCAATCGTCGCCACCACGGTCACCGCAATAGCGCTGTCCCACCACACCGACCCACGAACAGTGCGCGGGCGGCGATTCGTCCTTTGCGTTCTTGCCGTCGCAGCCGGAGCCTCGATCGCAGGCAACGCCTACCACGCAACACTGACCTCCACCGTGATGCCCGCTTTCGTGGCAGCCGGCATCGCCACCATCGCCCCAGTCTTCCTCCTGGCGATGACCGAAGTCCTCGCCGTCATACTCCGAGCACCACGCGCCGGCCGTCTGGAAACGTCGTTGTCGAAGAATGCGATCGGCAGTATGTCGAGCCGTGAAGGCGCCCCGCAACCGGTCGCTGAACCTACAGGCGAGGCCAGTGCCCAGCAGCTCAGCGACCTGCTCGACGCACACGGAGCCCTTCACGGTGACGTCTGGACTACTGCGTTCCTCTATCACAAGCATCCCGAAGTGCAGGGTAATTTTGCAGCAGTCGCTCGGATGCTGAAAGTCAAAACTTCCACAGTCACCCGGCGCTACGACAAGCTGGTCCAGCTTGTCGTGGACGTCGCGGAATCGAAGGTACCGAATCACCTCCTCGCCCTGCATGAAGACTCGAAGGAGGCGCAAGTAGCAGCCGACTCGGATGCCCCGTACGAGGTGGAACAGCAGGCGGTCACCGGTGAGTACGCGGAGGCGACACGATGACGCAGCAACGAGCCATCAAGACCCGTGAGGTACTTATCGCGGCAGCCGCTCGCGAGTTCGCCGACCGCGGCTACGCCGGCGCGTCGGTCAACAGCATTCTCGCCAACTCGACCTCCACCAAAGGTGCGCTCTACTTCCACTTTCCATCGAAGGAAGCCCTCGCCGAAGCCGTCCTCGAGGACGTGCGCTCGGCATACACACCGATCGTCGAACGATGGCGTAGTGCACACATCCAGCCCTTCGACGCCATCGCCGGGATCGTCGACGACATCGCGGCCGTCGCCACCGACGTCTCAGGGCGCGCAGAAATGAAGCTGGCGCTAGATCCACCATCGCCCGATCTGCAGCGCCCATCCCACGTATGGGAAGCAACCATCCGCAACCACGCCGTCAACGCTGAACAAGCAGGGTTCCTCCGTTCAGGGTTCACCGCAGAGCGGTTCACGAACTTCCTTCTCGCCACACTCGCCGGGCACCGCATCCTTGCCGACATAACCCGGCATTCAGCGACCCTCCGGACCTGCGCGACCTCTTCTCGGACACCGTCCGAACACTGGTCACAGCAGCCGCGACACAGGACTACCTGCATTCCCGCGCCGAAACGGGGGAGCGGACCACACCAGCTGCAGCTGGTACCAATGATCAGGTGAGCGAACGATGACCACCGTCGACCGGCCCGCGAACAAGCCCGCACCGCGGCCGGCCAAACGAGCCCGCGCCACGAAACCCCGCCGGCCGTGGGCCAAGCCCGGTGACGATCGAGTCGTCATCATCGACATCGACGGCGTCCTGGCAGACCTCAGCGCGCACGAGTCGCTGCTTGCCGTCGACGAACGACCGGCCGAGCAACGGTGGGAAGAGTTCTTTGCCCACATTCCCGACGCCGCAGTCATCGACACCGGCTACGACCTCGCCTGGGCCATCGACGGTCTCGGATACACCATCGTCTACTCCACCACCCGACCCCGCTACACCCGAGACGCCTCAGGACTCTGGCTCACCACCAAAGACTTCCCGACCGGGAAAGCCATGTTCACCAGGCCTAAAACCCCGGCCGGGCTGCACCCACAACCGGCCTGGCAGACCAAGCTCTCCCACGCCCGAGCAGTCACCCACCAACACCGGGCCTGGCTACGGGCATTCATCGACGACGAATCGGCCATGCTCGCCAAACTCACCGTCGCCGAGATCCCCGCCGTCGACGCGCACACCCTCGCGGGTCTGACGACGACAGAGCTGCGCATAGCACTCGAAGCGCCGACGGCACCCACGACCGGTCGGCGGGCCTCGCAGACCTAGAATCGACACCCCCACTGCGACGCAAAGAGAGACGACGAGAACGTGTGCGAAACCCGTTCAACCGCCGCACCCGCCAGGCGGAATCGACACCCGACCCGACCATGACGCCGCCCTGCGCGAGCTCGCTCCCGCAGGCTGAACTCGACCGCGCCCACCGGTTCGCTGTGCACTTCGAGAATCGGCAACCCTTCACGGCACCGGACACCACTGACTGGCAACACTGGCGTGACGGCAAGCTGGTCCCCTGGTACATCACCCACACACTCGACTGCGGCCAACACATCGGACCCCAAGTCGACATCGCCTGCAAAGCCGAAGAACCAGCAGTGGATCGGTGGGAAGCCGGTGTGCTGTACCCGACCTGGGAACAGGCCGTCGCCCTCGCCGAACTCGTCGGGGTACGGGTCCGCGACCTCGCGAACCCCGAAGCGGTCCCGCACCACCACGACAACCGCCCCCTCAGCCGCAAGGAAGGCACGGCGATCCTGTCCTTCGAGCCCGACGCGGTCCGCGAGGCAACGAGTGCACATCCCGAACCGCCCCCCGATCTCACCTGAGACAGAGCTTCTCGCGGTATCGGCTCGCAGACGTGACCCGGTTACAGGAGCACTGTCAGCGTCGGAAGCCGCGATCGGGCCTGCGGGACTCGATGTCGACGAACGGGGTGAACCAATCGACGGGCGCGAGATTGGCGGCACCGGGAAACGGTTCGAGATCGTTGTCGAACAACGTCAGCACATCGTGGTCCTGGAACAGAAAGTCCAGCGGACCTTCCCAGTCGTTGTCGTTGTCGTGCGCGGCGATGTCGCCGACCAAATCCATACGGCGATCGGACTCGTCGGTGGCCATTGCCCGTGCTCGACCGAGAATCAAGTGCAGCGCCATCTCCTCCCCGGTGCAGACCGGATCCGGGTCGATACCGGCCTGAGCCTCGAGTGCGAGATCGTCGAAGCAGCGGGCCTGCTCACGCCACCATGCCGCCGGCCGCGTCCACGTCACCGGTGGGAAGTCGCTCAGAATCGACGAGCTGTGCGATGCCGACCCGGGGCGTCGGTGTAGCTCCTCGATCGCATCGTAGACATCATCGGCCAACGTCCACGCTGCTACTTCGACGAACCGGCGTTGTCGCGCAGTCAGTTCGATCACCGAATCCTCGAACACCACGTCGTCGACAGATGACGACAGATCCGGTTCCACACTGGGGAAGCGGTCACCGCCGCGCCCGGAACTCCCGGCTCCGAAGTCCGCCGGAATGACCACACCGTCACCGCGGTCGTCGCCGCCGAAAGGAGCCTCTCCTGTAGCACCGCTGATGTTGTCAGGCTCGCTTGCGCGCTGCTGTTCGTCACCTGTATTCCGCGAGTCCATGGTCGAACTGTAAGGCGCTCGCCGGTGCCCTGCGGGGGCAGCCACGCCGGATCGATACACCGGGACAACACAGGGTGACGCACCGACGCGTTGAATCGTCCTTCGGCCGCTCAGCCGGTCTTGATAAAACTGATACCTGCTGCGTCGGCATCCGGGGTGAACCTCATTTCGCGTGTCGAGGTCGAACCGATCGCGGTGGGCGCGTGCGCGCAGACTCGCCCACCTCCATGCCCGGGCGGGTTGTTCGCTCATCCTGTTCTGCTGATGACGGCTACGAGTGCCAGGAATACGGCGGTCCCGGTGGCACCGAGAATCGCGGCGCTGAGGAACCCGCGTTCGGGGTCGAGTGCCCACGCCGCGCAGGTGATCAGCACGAGCGCTACGCCGCTCCAGAACAGATAGGTGCGGCGGGGGACAGATCGAGGGTGTTTCGTCACGGCATGCCGGCGGTGCTGTCAGCTGCGGTGCTGTTGGCTGCGGTGTTGGTGGGTGGGGGAGCAGGTAGTGCGGTGACGTCCTGGTCGTCGGCGAAGACGAGGGTCCTGGAGTCCAGGGCGATCGCCCAGCGGTGTGGGGGCGTCCAGGTGCGACCGAGGGTGTCTGCGGGCAGGAGGTAGTCCCCGAAGTCCTCGACGAGTGTCCCTGCAGAGGTGGTCCCGTCGGGGCGGTGCACTTCGATGATGTCACCAACCGAGAGGGCTCCGGTGGTGGTTTGTTTGGGATCGGTCATAGTTCAGCATTGAAGCAGGCCGGTCAGCCGCTGATTCGCGGTGGTCTCGACGCCTCGCCTGCGGACAACGCCGATAACGTCGTGGGTATGGGGCCGTGTACAACAACGGAAGAGTGATGGTGATCTGTCACCGCCACCGGGCGAAAACCGTCCCCGTTCTATTTCCGATGAAACCCTGTTCGGTTGACGGGTTGTTCACTCATCGAGAGACAGACCGCGCCGGTGGTAGCGGTGCTCTGCGTACCAAGCTCGGTCCATTTTGCGGCGCAAGACCAGACTGTTACTGCGTTATCTGTGCCGACGATTCATCTGCTGCTGACTCTCGGGCAATGTTTTCGTCGGTGTGCTGCGGGTACTAGCGTCAGGTGAGTGAGAACGATGATGTCCCGTCCGCACCGGTGGATGCCGACCCGGATGATCCGCGCAAGGCCGACTCGCCGACGGAGCTGACGAAAACGTCGTGGCTGTTCGTGCTTCGCAAGACTGCGCGTGAGTTCTCGCGTGATCAGTGCACCGATCTCGCGGCAGCGTTGACGTACTACGCAGTGTTGTCGCTGTTTCCCGCTGTGTTGGCGATCGTGTCGCTGCTCGGTGTGTTCGGGCAAGGACAAGCCACCGTCGATGGTGTGTTGCAGATCGTGTCCGATCTGGGACCCTCCTCGGCGGTGGAGACGCTGCGGGAGCCGATCACGCAGTTGGTGTCCGCTCCGGCCGCAGGGTTCGCTCTGGTTACTGGTGTTGCGGGTGCGTTGTGGTCGGCGTCGGGGTATGTGGGGGCGTTCGGGCGGGCGATGAACCGAATGTACGAGGTCGAGGAAGGGCGTCCGGTCTGGAAATTGCGGCCGGTGCTGTTGCTGGTGACGGTGGCGGCGCTGGTGCTGATTGCTCTCGCGGCGGTGATGCTCGCGGTCAGCGGACCGGTAGCAGCCGCGGTGGGGGATGCGGTCGGTCTCGGCGATACCGCGTTGACGGTGTGGAACATCGCACGGTGGCCGGTCGTGCTGGTCATCGTCGTTCTCGCGGTCGCGTTGTTGTATTACGCGACTCCGAATATTCAGCAGCCGAAGTTTCGGTGGATCAGCAGCGGAGCAGTGGTGGCGATCGTGGTGTGGGTCGCCGCGACGATCCTGTTCGGGTTCTACGTCGCCAATTTCGGCAGCTACAACAAGACCTACGGATCGTTGGCCGGGGCGATCGTGTTCCTGCTGTGGTTGTGGATCACCAACCTTGCGTTGCTGTTCGGTGCCGAACTCGATTCCGAACTCGAACGTGGCCGACAACTGCAGGCAGGGATGGTCGCCGAGGAACGTTTGCAGCTCCCACCCCGCGATACTCGGGTGTCGGAGAAGAACGAGGAGAAAGATGCCGCCGCCGTCGACGACGGACGACGGCTTCGGCTTCGCCACCAACATGCCACGGCACATTCCAGCGGTGCTGGGCAGCGCGATGACAGACACAATCGCACGACACACGGCGACGAAAAGCCGTTGCCTGTACCTGTTTCCGGCTCCAGCACTGGCGGAGACATCACTTCGAATCAACATATGCAGGGAGAAACAATGAACGCTCATTCCGGGCCACCGTCGGAGGAAGCCCGCACTTCGGCTGCGGATCTGTCGACAGTGCAGCTCGTCGAACGCTTGACCGATCAGGTGTCGACGCTGGTGCGCAGCGAGATCCGCTCAGGCCTCGAGGAAGTGAAAAGCAAAGGCACCCGGCTCGGCATCGGTATCGGCATCACCGGTGCGGGCGCACTGCTGCTGTTCTTCGGTCTCGCCACTCTGATAGCAACTGCAGTGCTGGGGTTGGCGACAGTGCTGTCGGCGTGGCTGGCAGCGCTGATCGTCGCCGCCGCAGTCCTGGTGGTGGGAGGGGTTTTGGCTGCGGTGGGGACCTCACGCGCGAAGAATGCGGTACCTCCGGTACCGGCAGAGACCGTCGCCAGTGTCAACGACGACATCACCGCCATCAAGAAGGGAATCCGATGACCGAGAACAAGCACGTTGCACGCGGTAACGAGACAGGCGAGGAGGCGCACGTGACAGACCCGCCAGTAGCGCCGGTGCCGGATATCGAACAGCAGCGCGCCGAACTCGCCGAGACGGTGGCGGCGCTCGCCGACAAAGTCGATGTGCCTGCGCGGGTGCGCAGTGAAGCAACCGTTCAGGCGGAGAAGGCCAAGACATTGGCTCAGGACAATCCGCAGGTCGCCGCGGCCGCTGTCGGGACCCTGGTCGCGGCGGTAGTGCTGGTTGTGTTCTCGCGTCGTCGCCGTGCGCGGCGGTTGCTGCGATGAGTGCGGTGTCGAAAGCGGTGTACAAACCGCTGTCGCTGGCTACCAGCGTGCTCGGCGGGGTACTTGCCGGGGTGGTGTTCAAGCAGGTGTGGAAACGTATCGGCGACAACGACACCTCGACTCCCGACCCGAAAGACCTGAGCCGCACCGTCCAAGAGGTGCTGATCGCGGCCGCCATTCATGGCGCGGTGTTCGGGGTCGTCAAAGCCGCCGTCGACCGTGCCGGAGCGAAAGGCTACCGCGCTCTCGCCCACGAAGACCCCAGCTGATCACGAGAGCCTTACACAGGCGTCCGCACTCGATCGGCGGTCTGGTGCGGCTTCCCGTTCGACGATGCCGAAACGTCGATAGAAAACGACTACGAGTTGTCGGAACGGCGATGCACTCAGGGATGGTGTCAGTTTCAGAAGTAGGCTGCACGATTTGCTGGGATTTTACCCGTGATTGCAGTCGTCTTCTGACATTCTGAGTGCAGAAGTGAACTGCACAATCGGCACCACAGGTCGGGGTGTTCAAGGCTGTGGTGGGGGGTGGGCGGCCGATGTGCGGACGGGTCGATACGTCGACCAGAATCATCGGTATGACGGAAGAGCGGTCGGCAGAGACTTTTGTGGGGTTCGCGGTGCGCTGGGAACCCTATGGAGGTGCCGATGACGAAGACATCTTCGTGGCGTTCGGGATTTCGGGTGCGGAGTATCGGCGCCGGTTGTGGTGGGCCTTGAATCTGCCCAGTGGCCCAGACCTGGACGACGATGTCCGTGATCGACTCCGTGAGTACGCCATGCGTACCACGCGCCTACGCCGTCGTCGGGGCGGTAGCGAAGTTCGCGATGCACTCAGTGGCGTGTGGAAATGGGGTGATTCCTACGGTGATCGCGACGTGAATCGACTTCCCACCAGCGAGGGCGATCAACGCGAGGATCAGTAGTGTCGATGACGTTTGTCAGTGTCAGAAGTTGGCTGCACTTCGTGCTGACGCCGGGTGTTGGCCTGGGGAACCTTTGGTGCGGTTTCGCAGCGCCCGCGTGATGTCGATGATCGTCATGGCCAGCAGGACTGGTATGGCAATGCTTAGTACGGCCGCGGACCCGATGACCGAGGCAACCAGAATTGAGTAGATGTCCACCGGTCAGGTCTTGTCGCTGATGTCGTTCGGTGTTGTCGGTGCTGTCGTCGACGGTTCGGATTTGTGGTGCTCGATGATGTCGGCGTCGTCGGCGAAGATCAGCGTTCCGTCTTCCGACGCGATGGCCCATCGATGGGGCATGGCCCAGTCTCGGCCGGCGGCGGGGACGGTCAGCAAGTAGTCGGCGAAGTCCTCGACTACGGTCCCGGTAGCGGTGCCGCCCTCTAGGCGTCGCACTTGGAGTGTGTCACCAATGGTGGGTGGTGTCGTTGTGATCTCTACCGGTTCGGTCATGACGGAATTGAAGCAGACGAATTCTCGTGGCTGATCATGCGTCCATCGATTTTCAAAGTCGTCGATGTGCCCGAGACCCCCACGGTGGCAGCTTCGGAAGTTGACTCGCATCGGCCCGGCGGGCCATGTGCGAGAAACGGCGATTGGCGGTGGGCTATTTCAAGTGCCGGTACAGCGTCGATCGCGACACTCCGAGCACTTCTCGGATGTCGGTGAGTGACATTCCGCCGGTGCGCATTCGCTTCGCTTGTTTGATTTGCGTCCCGGACATCGCCGGTGGTCGGCCACCGAGTCGCCCTTGGGCGCGTGCCACCGCCAGTCCGAGGTTGGTGCGTTCGCGGATGAGGTTGCGTTCGAATTCCGCCAACGCTCCGAAGATGGAGTAGATCAGCTTTCCGCCGGAGGTGGTCGTGTCGATCGCTTCGGTCAGCGAGCGGAATCCGACGCCATCGACGTCGAGCTGCTCGACCGTTTCGAGGAGATGGGGGAGTGATCGCCCGAGACGGTCGAGTCGCCACACGACCAACGTGTCGCCGCGCCGCAGATGCGAGAACAGATCCGACAGCTGCGGCCGAGACGTCGTCGCACCCGACGCAGTTTCCGTCCACACTCTCGAACACCCGGCAGCGCTCAAAGCTTCGCTCTGCGCGTCGGCGCTCTGATCGGTCGTCGACACCCTCGCGTAGCCCAGAAGTTCTCCCACAGGGTCGAGTGTGTCACAACTCGTCGTAGGGACACATTTCGGCGTGTCGGTTTTGAACATGAGTTCTGACACACACGCCCATCGTCCTTGCCGTGTCAAATCCAGGGCGTGTCTAAAACGAAGGTTAAAGACACGTAGTCATAAGTGAGCGCCTAGGTTCGGACGATCGGGCAGTCAAAGCACCAAAGGAGCAATCTAGCGTTTTCGCTAGATTACTTGAGAGGTGTCAAGTGCAGCGCACTTCTGAACTCGTGCACTCGTCTTCTGAAACTGACAATCGGTCGGCGCTCCGACCAGCCTGTCGGTGTCCTGATAGATAGTGTTGCAAGTAATCCCAGTTTGATCGCAGATTTCCAGACGGAGGGCTCCAGGTGGACGGAAACCTGATCGGGTACGCCCGATGCTCCACACGAGGACAGGATCTGCGAGCGCAGCGCACAGCCCTCCGCAAGCTCGGTGTCGACACCGGCAACATCTACACCGACCGCGGATACACCGGACGGAACCGCGAACGACCCGGCCTCACCGAAGCCCTCGCAGCAGTGGGGGAGGGCGACACCCTGGTGGTCACCAAACTCGACAGGCTCGGTCGATCGGTGACCGACCTGAACGCCATCGTCACCGAACTCGATGCCAAAGGGGCACGGTTGATCTACGGTGGCCAGGTCTACAGCCCCGGCGATCCATCGAGCAAGATGTTTTTCACCGTCCTCGGCGCTATGGCCGAATTCGAGGCCGACCTGACCCGCGCACGCACCCGCGAGGGCGTCGCGATCGCCAAAGAGCAGGGCCGGATGACCGGCCGAAAGCCCAAACTCACTGCACTGCAACACGAACGCATCCTCGAAGACTACGAATCCGGGAAGTACGGTGCCGTGAAACTCATGGAGCTGTACGGACTGAGCCGATCGGCCGTCTACGCCGCACTCATCCGTGCCCGCGAGCAGCGTGACGCCACACCCACCCGAACCGCGACGACCAGGAGTTGATTCCGATGACCACCAAAGCCGATCGTTACGCCACCGACTGGCTCGCCAAAGCCCAGTTCGCCCGCAGAAGCACCGAACTTGGCGAACCGTGGCCCGCATGGTCGACGGGTGAATTACTCGCAGTGGCTGTCATTCTGCAAGACATGCGCAAGCTCGCCGACCTTGACTACACCGAAGTCGATGCCCTGGAACGTCTTCGGTACGACATCGATTTGCCTGATCTCAATACCGCGGCACAGTGGTTCGAGGATCTCCGCGCCCGGTTGTGAGCAACCAAGTACCCCATCCGGCCACAAAGGCCCCGGCAGTGCGGACACACCGCCGGGGCCGGCCGATCACAGAACGGACCTGCGATCAATGAACAACGCTAATACCGACGCTGATCAGAACACCACCGAGGACACCCGCGAGATCCACCCTGCTGTCATCACCTGGGCGCTCGTCATCGGATTGATCGTCGCCTTCGCGGTTACCGCGTCCAGTTTCAAGCTGAGCTTCACCACCCTTCTTGATCTGGGGTCCATGGCCGGGCTACGCGATTCCGCGTGGGTCATACCGGTCGTGCTCGACGGACCGATCCTGGCGGCCAGCATCTTCCGTATCGCGCTGTCCCAGCACACAGACCGCGCCACCGTTCGCGGTCGCCGATTCATCATCGCCGTCTTTGCTCTCGCTGGAGTGGCCAGCATGGCAGGAAACGCATACCACGCCGTCCTCACCGTCACCGACCTAAATGCGGCCGTCGCGGCAATGATGGGTGCCCTCGCTCCGCTGATGGTAATGACCATGGGCGAGATGATGTCCGTCGCTATCAGTGCTCCGCGTCGACGCATCATCACTGCGGCACCGGTTGCGGGCGATGATGCTTCGACCGGGCCGGCCTCCATTGCCGCCGTACAGGACCCCGCCGTCGAGAATCCTGCGTCGCGGCAATTCGAGGCTGTGGGAGTGGAGGAAGATTTGGACAACGGCCTGCTCAAGCCTGCCGTGTGGACCAGTGTCCATCTCTACCTCGCAAACCCCGACTGGTCGCTGAGTGATATCGCACGCCACCTCGAGCTCCACACCTCGACGGTCTCGCGGCACATCAAAACCTGGACTCAGGTACAGCAGAACATCGCTGCCGAGCGCAGCACCGCGACCCCCACCATCGCGGCTGCCGAGGCGCACACCACCACCGACAGCGACCTCGACCTCGACCACAGCGCCGATGGCGCGACCGAAGCACGTTCGGGGTACCACGACGCCGACTACGACTCGATGGGCAGCGATCGTGACTACGTGGGTGCGTCGCGGTGACCCAGGAGCGAGCCGTCAAGGCTGCGCTACGAAACAGGATCGAGTAACGCCTCGCCATCGCGGCGCGGTACAGATGCCAGCAAGCACAGCGCGCAATGATGCGGGCGAGACCTGAGGAGGTTGCGCGATGGCTGATCGAGTCGACGACAGTGGCGACCCGGGGAACCGTGATTCGGAACGGGGTGCCTCCAACTTCCAGCATCTGTGGTCGACGAACGCCGAAAAACCCACATCCAGTGCGAGTCAGTCCTCGTCGAGGAACAGTGCGCAGCTCCCTCCGCCCGGTTGGTACCCCAATCCTGCGGCACCGGGGCAGCGATGGTGGGACGGCCGACAGTGGACCGATGCCGCAGTGCCGCAGGCGATCCAACCACGGAAGCCACCCAGCAGTGTGCTGGCCGGCCCGCGTGCCCGGTGGGCCTTTGGCGGCGGGGTGATCGCCGCACTGATCGTTGCAGCGCTGGCATACACGCTCACCGCCCGCGACGACGACTCCTATCAGGCAGGCTACGAGTACGGAACAGATCAGGGAGGGATGTATACGTCGCTGACCAGCGACCGGGCCTCGGACGTTATGTTGCGGATCAATTGCGGCACCGCAGCCACACTTGCCGCCGACGACGGGGTGTACTGGTCGGGTGGACGCCTCGAAGGTGGTGATATCGACCGGGACGACTACCAAGACGGCTGCTTCGATGCCTACCGTTCCATCGCCCCCGGCTAGAGCGCTCCATGCGACGAGGCCGCGCGGGCATTGGTCCGTCAGTGCGCAGCAGCGAATGCCTCTTCGATGGAGGCGGGAATCCGGCCCCGATCGCTGATCTTGTAGCCGTTGTCTGCTGCCCATTGCCGGACCGCTCTTGTCTGTGCGGGATCACGCGTGGCCCCAGTGCTCGACGGCGCAGAAGACGGCGTCGTGGCGGTGGGGGAGTGTCGACGTTTACGTCCGCCGACACGGGTCGCGTGCTCGATGTAGTAGCCGATCTTGCGGTGAAAATCGCTGGCGTTCTTGGCTTTCAGGTCTACGAGGTAGTCGACGCCGTTGACGGAGAATTCGATTGTCTCGCCTGATTCGTCGTCGATGACCGAGCCGTCGATATCGTCGATCAACTGGGTGAATATTTTCTTCGCCACGGTTCGATGCGGCCTTTCCCGAGTTCGAGAACACTGCTGTCGATAACCACACTAACCAGGCCGAAGGCCGCACGTGGATGCACCCGATCAGGAAATCGCGGCTTATTCAGGCGTTCTCGTCCTGGTTCTGTCGATCCGTGGACTCGGCCAGCTCAACGGCACCGCTCGGAGCATCGTCATCGTGGTCAGCAATTGTCTCGACAGGGCCGCGCCCGCTCAGTGTGTGCCATGCCTTTTGCGCACGAGGGGTGATGTTCTCGCCCACCCAGCGGTGGACACGTGGGTTCGTGGCCACGACAACCCCACCGACTACAGCAACGGCAGCCCCGCCGACCAGGGCGGCGACAGCCCACGCGGGACGTCCGGTACCGCCGCTCTCCTGCTCGGTCCCGTTCTTCTGCTCGGTGTTGTCATTGCGGTCGGCTTCGCCAACCGGTTCGGAATCAATATTGGTGGTCGGGGTACCTGCAGCCATGTCATCAGCGAGCGCGGTCACGATGCGCTCGTCCCACGTTCGGGTTTCCCATACACGGTTGTAGTGGGCGTATCCGCCGTTGCCGCGGTGGTGCTCCGTCTCGGAGCCGTACTCTTTGCCCTTGTCGGTCAACGAGAAGTCGCCCGGTGACCCCTCCAGGTAACCGAGATCGACCAGCAGCTCGTTCATCTCGCGCCCCGTCTTGTTCAGAGCTTTACCGATGACCGTTGCAGACATTCCCATGCGGTGAGACTACCGGTCGACGTAAACGTCTAGTCCAGTTGACTAGAAAGTGTCCAGTCCATTAGACTAAAGTCATGGTTACCGAGCAGCCCACCCGAAAAGTGGTCAAGGCCCTCAAGGCGGCCGGGTTCACCTCGGTACGCACAGTCGGGTCGCACAGCACGTGGGTCTCGGCCGACGGCGCAGTGAAAGTGACTGTGCCCGACGGGCACCGGACGATCTCGCCCGGCGTCTACCGCAAGATCCTCGCAGCGATGAAGGAGGCCCAGTAGTGAACAAGACTTACACGGTGTCAGTGACCCGAGACGGCAAGTGGTGGATGATCGCCGTCCCTGAGCTCGACGCTTTGACCCAGGCCCGCCGCATCGACGACGTCGCCACCGCGGCAAAAGAGTTGATCGCTCTCGAAACCGGCGTCTCCCTCGCCGACGTCGAGATCGACCAACACATCGAACTCGAACCCGGGGGAGAAGACCTCGCCGCCCGCGTCGCCGACATCAAAGCTCAACGCGCCCGTCTGAGCGAGGAGGAAGCGCGAGTGAAGGCCTCGACCGAAGCGTTCGCCAAGCAGCTCGCAGGCGCGCACGTCCCGGTGCGCGATATCGGATCACTTCTCGGAGTGACGTTTCAGCGAGCCAGCCAACTCGTCAACAGCTGACCACCTGACTCCGCGGGCGCGGAGGGCGGGATACTGCCCCCATGACCAGTGACCGCAGTTTCGATCCGGATCCCGATCATGGACAGACCGGGTGGGTGACTCTGCCGAGTGGGCAGCGGGCCTACCGCTACGAGGGATCGGACGACCTGATCTACGACGCGGGAACCGCACCCGACGCCGCCGCGTCGAACTAGGCATGGACCCAGACGAACGCGCCGCCATCGTCGACGAGGGCTACGACCCCGACGACCCGACCGTGCGCGCCGACCTCGAGCGCGTCAGGCGTCTGCTCGCCGAACATCGCCACCTGGCAGCCGACCCCGAACTCACGCTCGACTACCTCGTGAACGCCTCCAGGGTTCACGAATCAGGGCCAGCTTCGGGTGTATGCAGGTAGTTCGACATCGAACGTATGTTCGCCTAGATTGAGGGGACTGATCCGTTCGGCGAAAGGTCGCACTCATGGCCGGTACCGCCGACACGATCCCCGACCTGACCAACCTGGACAAGGCTGCACAGCTCGCTGCCCTGCGGCGCAGCATGGCCGCGATCCCCGGTCGCCGCGACCACGCACCCACCGACTCCGACGACTCACCCGCATTCGCCCCATCGCAGCCGAAGGCGCAGGCTGCCGCGAGCGGAGGCGATGAACGAGCCCTGAGTGGCCCCGGGCGCTCGCGAACCCTCAAAACCCTGCCCGTGCCCAAGCCTCTGTCGGAGCTGCTGCCACGCGGTGCACTGGCCCGCGGAACCGCCCTGTCGATTACCGGTGCAGGATCGATTCTCGTAGGACTCGTCGCCACCGCCACCGCGGCCGGCCACCACGTCGCCCTGATCGGGCAACCCAAGTTCGGGATGCTCGCCGTCCACGAACACGGCGGGGACCTGTCGAAGATCGCCCTGATCGACCCCGGTCAGGCAGACCCTCTCGACGCCGCCAATATCTGCATCGATGGGATCGATCTGGTCATCAGTACCGTCCACGGTCGCGACGTTCCGCCGACCCGCGCGCGGGCTCTGTTGGCCCGAAACCGCACTTACGCAGGGATACTCGCGATCACGGACGGTCGAATGCCCGGCCTGGACATGACGATCTCTTCTCGCCCCGTCGGCTACGGCGGCATCGAGCAGGGGAGGGGCCGTATCCGCTCGATCACCCTCGAGGCCACCGTCCATGGACGCGGAATCACCCAGCGCACAGGGCGCTACACCCTCACCGCGCCCACGTTCGGCGAGCACGGCGTGCGCTGGGTCCCAACGAGTGCCGATGCAACTCCCGTCCACCGGCCGCACCGACTGGCGGTCGCGCAATGAACGGTGATCTGTACGAGAACTGGCCTGTGACCTTCGATCCCCCCACCCGCCGCATCGTCGACCCACCCAAATCGGTGAACGTCAACATCTTGTAGACGGGGTTTGCCTCTGACCACTGTGCATCCGATTAGTATCCCGCTGTTTCGGGCCATCACCAACGAGGGTTCGACACCTGCCCGAATCACGCTCGGACCATGAGCTGCCGCTGTAGCGGAGCCACCGCGGATGAGGATTTGGCCCGTCGACAGCCAAGACAGGCTAAAACGTCAGTGCAGTTCGGGAATAAGTCATACACCCCCGAACTGCACTGGTGGGACGTGAAGATCAGCTTCCGGTCCAGTCGACTGAAGTCACACACCTACCTTGGTGGCACTGGCGGTTCGGAGCTGACGGGCTCCGATTCGCGGTTCGGATCGAACGGAATCTCGTTGTCGATGGCATCTCGCATTGTTGCGACCGGCGCTGGCTCATCGGTTGATCGCCGCGCAGTTCCATCGCTGACGGCAGCAACTTCCTCTGCTGACAACGTCACTTTGCCCGCGCGTGGAGCGACCGTGTACCAGTTTTCGGACGGCAAGAAGCCAGCCGACATAAGGTATGTTGCTCCCGGCTCGATCAGTGGGTCATCGTCCAGTAAGTACAACGTACCGTCGGTGCCATACCCGCCTTGCTGATTGACGAGTATTTGGCCCGCGACGTCACCCTTTAGGGTCTGAAGCACCTCAACAGAAAACTGCGTCTCGGGAAACGGCCCAACTGCCTTCGTACCGACTTGCTCAATCACTGTTCCGACGAAGACCGCGTCGGCCCAACCGGCAAGCTGCTGAGGGTCTGTCACATCGAAAGCCGAGTCCATTTCCACTGCTTGTGTGCGCGTAGTCACGCTGGCAGTCGTGCCAGCATCTCCAGGTTGCGTGCCTGCCGAAGTGCTGCAGCCAACTAATACAATGCAGGCGAATAAGCTCGCAACGCCCACCGTGCCGTACTTTGATCCTAAACTTCTGACCTTCATCATGTCATCCCCAGAGTTGACGGTAGGCGGCTTGATCCATGAACTGCGGCGCAAAAACCGATGAGTTTGAAATCGGATCCATCAGCTGACTTTTGCAGTTATGCGCCAAACCGAGCGCATGACCCATCTCGTGTGTCATAACGTTCCGTTGATTACTGGCGTTACCGAGCTTCGCTGTATTCATTTGAATAGTGTCCACCCCAAAGTCGGTGTTGCTGTATAGCCCGGCCCATGTGACGTCCGGACGGTTGGCGTCGGAAATTTCCACATTAGTGAGCGTCGGGTTCACAGGGTCATAGGGGGTAACCTGGACGCTCCCAAGTGCATTCCAAGCAGTGGATGCCTGCGAAATTGCGGTCGTGTATTGGGAAGATGACTGATAGGTGAGTTTGGAGAAGAGGACTGAGCTGTAGCCCAATGTCGGCGGCCTGCGTCCTGACGTCAGATACTGGCCGTTCTGGAAGTTCTGTCCGGAAGCGCCATATGACTCGTAACCATCATTGGACGTTGTTCCATCTTGACACAGGTACTCATCACTGCTCGGGAAGCCCAAGGGTCCAAGCTCGTAGTTCTGCGCAGCCCACTGATCGCGAATGTTACCCCAGGTGGCATAGGCAGATGTGGCTCCGAACTTGTATGTAATCGCGCCGCCCTGGAAGTTGTTGTACCGCCCGCCAGAAGCAGGGCTCTCACGTGTGACCGGGTACCCGAGTCGTCCACGTTCGTCGCTTCGCTTCTCGTACTGATACGGGCCGTTGACATACGTTCTGTACTGACGCGATGGCAAATTAAGCCACTTGTTCATGATCAAGCCGCCGATTTGACGACCTTTGTTTGGGTCGACATTCGGCGACCAGTAAATGCGATTAGTAAACCCGAATTCCTGCTACCGCCCCTCGTTGCTGTTTCCTGCGTAAAGCTCGCCACTGGTGGGTTCTCCGATACTCGAGGTGCCGCCTTGGCCGTATTGGTTAGCACCGGAAAGGAAATCGATAAATTCGCGTTCGATGGAGCCGAATACCCACTGGTTGTTGCGAAATTGATCGGCGTTCGCAACGCCAGGTGTAGAAACTAGCAATGCAAGGGAAATTAACGCACCGATAAGTGACATTCTTCGAGCGACAATTTGATTTCGCGTCCGATGCTCCCTGAAGCGGACATTGATCAATGGGCTTGGATCGCCAATATGCGACTTGAGAGGTAGCCTGCTCGGTTTCATGGAGCTCCCACAGTGAAGGGCATCAAGGACGAACCGAACAGTACGGTCAGTTTGCCCACCGTTGGAGAGACACGCGAACACGAGTTTGGTCACAATTCGGTCACCGTGACCGCCGCCAACTCGACGGCGGCTAGACTTCGAACGCATGAGCAATACAGGTTCTCGGTGGCTACGGCCAGCTGTCCTGCTGGTTCTAATCGGCGTCTTGCTCGTTGGTGTTGCATTTGGGGCGACCAGCCAGATTGGGCTCGGTCGCTCGGCCTCAGAAATTTGCGAGAATGCTTATCCGGGGGCTGTCGACGTCGAGTCCAGTCGTCCCCTCCTACCGCTAGTCGTCGTGCGTTGCGCTGCACAGGATTTTGACACGCGTGTGGAGACTAATGAATTTGATCCGCTGTCAACGCTTGTCCTCGCGGCTGGGATCGCAAGCATTGTCGTTGGTGTATCTGCCATCCGACGTCAAAAGCTGAACGAGTCATCTCAAAAAGGACAGCGGTGAACATACTCGGAGTGGTCTGGTCTGATTCGCTGTGTGAGAACTCGAATTAATTCTGGTCGGAGGATACTTCCTCCCCGACGCCCAGTATCTTGCAGCTTTATCGGTGGATCGAGGCTTAGCGGTCCTGCCGGCCACACGCGCCCACGACAGCGTCCGCGGAGCTCGAGCGTGACTGCAGGGAGGTCACCCCTGACGTTGTTTCCAGTTCTTTCCGTAGGGCGTGGTTGTCGAGTGTTAGCCGCTGGATGACGGCCAGTGCGAGGGTGAGGTCTTGAGTCAGCGCCGCGTTGTCTCGTTGCACGCGTTTGTTGGAGGCAAGGAGTTCGGTCCGGTCGTCATGCCGTGTGGCGACGGGAGCTGCGACGGAAGCGGCTCTGAGTTCGGCAGCGATAGCGGGGTAGTGCCGCCAGAAGGTTGCGTTGGACAGACCCAGTCGACGGGCAAGGCCGATGACAGTGGCGCGGCCGCCGGCCGATGCTGCGTCTTCGATGTGCTCTGTCATCACTCGACGGACGTCCTGCTCGCTCGGGAGGTCGATGCGTTTACTCATCGGATTGAGTTCGGATCGTGTCGGTCGACGAACTGATTTATCTGCTCACTCCGTTGCCGTAGTCGATGCTGCAGCAACGGAGGCAGCGACGGTGTTCGTTCGAGCTCGCGCTCGATATCGGAGCTCTCCGAACGCAACTCGTCGAGGTTGCCTGAGGTGAGCGCGACGTTGCGGCATTCGAGAGGTCGACAACCACCGAGCGTCGGCGCGTTCTGGCCCGAAAGGTTTTGTGCGCGTGTGCACAGTGCCTTGTCCGGATCGTAGACGCAGGTGGCGTATCGGCCTGGATAGATTGCTGGGTCGAATCGGCGTATTAAGCGGTCGTGCCGACGCCGGTCGGTGACGACCTGTCCTTGGTATCGGATATTCGACTCGAGCTCGCTCAGACGTCGGCGGGCTTCGTCGGCGGCGGGTCCAACGAGATCGGTGTGTTCGTGGGCATCGATCATTGCCATCAGACCCTCCCCTCGGGCAAGGGCCTCCTCTGACTCGACTTCGGCGCGGAAACCGCTATCCGATGTGCCGGCGTAGCCCTCGAACATCTGGACAGCTTGGTGGCGATATTGAATTGCCCCGGCAATGGATCCGCCGGGTTGGCGTGCGATGAACCAGGCGAGTGTTCGTCTGAACTGGCGGGTTGTCAGCCGCCACGTTTGGGCATTCACAGCCGGAATGTCCTCTGCGAGATCATGTGCGCGACAATAGCCATCGATCCAGGACACCAGATTGTTGATGTGGTCGTTCGTGGTCTTGGTCAAATTGACGTGGGCGGCGGTTTTGCCGATCCGCACAGCGGTGCCATGAGTTGAGGGTGCGAACAGCCGGGTTTCGTTACGGGGTTGGAGGAGTTCGAGGACCGCCACGGCGCGGGCGGCCGGAGCGCCGACAACCCAGGTCGCTTGCACTCCGGTGGGGTCGCGTTCACCTTTGAACGCCAGGCTGGTGATCATCCACCGGTAGGGCCTGCCGTGAGGGTCACGTTTGACGCTGATGCAGCCCCGCTGCAGATGCTTGATCTCGCTGTCACGCATGCCGGACAGGAACGCGATGATCACGTAGCAGGCTGCGCTCAGCGCCGACAGCAGGTGCAAGATCCCGGCCTGCCGATCACGCCGATTGAACAGGATGCGGTCAATCCAGGGGGACCCGTTGATCCGTCCGTTGATCACCACGTCACACGAGACATCGTTGTCGACCCCGACCAGTCGAGCTGTGTCCTCGATGAGGTCATGGTAAGTCCGCAAGGTCGAGCGATCGCATCCAAGCAGGCGGGACAGGTGGCGAAAGCTCGGTTGGCCGTTGTGTCCCGGTAGTGGGCGTTCTGCGTCACGGTATTCAGCTAACAGATGGACCAGATCCTTCTCTACCCAACGCCTTGCCTCGGGCGGAACTACCCCTTCTTGCAATCGAACTCGTCGCCACTCGCGGTCTGCCGCGAGAATGTCCGATGCAAACTCATCGACTAACCGCAGACTCCAGGTGAGTAGGGGTCCGAGCACCGCCTCCGGAATTCTGGCGGTCGCGTTGTCTGGCCCGCTCCTGTCGCCGGACTCGCTCCAACCATCGATGTGGTACGGGTCGAAAGTCAGCTGATCGGTAACCATGAGTCCGCGGTAGCGATAGAGCGACCGAACCGAACTGCGATAGCGATCACGAACCGTGAGAGTGGGTTGCGTCGCGAGCAAATGCAGTTGGTACGCAATCAAATCGGAAGGTTGCAACTCCGATAGCAGCGGCTGGCGCAGGTTGGGTCGCGAAGCGAGCCAGGAGAAGAAGTGGCGGAGCGTGGGCAACATCGAGGCAATCGTCGCTACCTTCGGTAAGCCGCGTCCTCTGGCGGGTGCAGGCCCGCCCAGCAGCCCGATGAAAAGTTCTTTGGCCACGGTGCGATAGACAGACGGCACGGATGTGAAGTCGAGGATCAGAGCAACATGATGTTGCTGAAAGAAAGCTGGACTGAGATCCCAGACGTCCTCTACGAATCGGGAAGCTCGGCTGAGTTCTGTCTCCGGGCGCACCGGCCGCCCGTTCAGTACGCATCGTTCGTCGAACGGGTGCGACGTCGACGGTTGAGGGTGGGCGTTGGTCATGTTTGCTCCCATGGTGATTCGACGAGATCGAGAAGTGCATCGGTGGGTTTGATCTCCGTTGCCGCCAGGATCTCGGACCGATTGAACTTCGAGAGAACGTCATGGCGGATGGCCGCCCACGTCGGTCCGTATCGGACCCACCAATCGGCCTCCGACAGCTGATCGCGGCGGGCCGCCAGCGCATCGAGCAATCCGAGCAGTCCAGGAAGGTGATCAGGCGTGATCACGCAGTTTCCGCAGTGAAAGCAGTCGAGAAACGATGCGCGACAGCTTCTCCCGGTGGCGGGATGGTGGTCGTGATCCCGGCACGCTGACCAGGCGGTATCGGCTGCGTCTGTGTGCGTCGGCGGGGTATCCCCGTGAGGATTGGTGGCGGAGCGTTCCGGCTGCACGTTCAGTGTGCCTCCTGCAACGTGCAGCGCCCGTCTGTGTGCTGCCAGAGCGCTCGATTCGGCGTCGCTGACGGCAGCCGCAACAACGGTGTGTGCCCATTCCTGTGTTGTCGGGTCTCCGCGTAGATAGTTCCGGAACAGAACCGGGATGGTGTTGCTCCGGGCAGCGGACGGGAGGTGACCGCCGATCTGTTTGGTACGGCGCACGTCTGCCGTGGTCTTGATCCGGTTGCCGGTGACCGCAAGCGGAGCCGGGGGCGTTCCGTCGACGACGTCAGCGTGGAGGCAATGCCGGGTGCGCCATCCGGCAAGGTTGATTGCTGTCGCGGTCAGTTCGCGAGCGAATGGGTCGAAATGTTCTTCGATACCGCGAAGGCCGGTGTTGTGGCCGCTACGCCAGATCGACCAAACGGATGCGCTGCCAGAAGTGTTCCTGCTGCGAGTGGTCAGTTCGTGTAGCAGTAGGTAAAGACCGCCGGGATAGTGCAGTTCGCGACCCGGTGGCCCGATCTCCCACGTCGCGGTCTCGAACCATCGGTGATTGCCGCGGCGGCGTTTGATGACACGAACTTCGACGGCGCGTGTCTCCAGGATTCGGTGTTCCCAGGGGAGCTCTTTGATGGTTTCGATATTGCGGCCGGTCAGCGCCACCATCAACACGAGCATTGGCGCGAGGTCCCGGATCGTCATATAGAGCCGGCTCGCAAGCTCCAGTCTGACGACGTGCGCGCTGAAGCTCCGGCTCGGGGGTACGACTCCTGATTCCGCAATCGCGACGAGCTCTTTGTCGCCCTCCAAGCCTTCCTGTTCACCCGTTTGTCCTATTGCAGCTTCCGAGAGTCGAATTCGATCGCGCAATGCGGTGATGTCTGACCGAGCGGCTGAGAGAATACGATCGAACTCTCCGTCCGAGTAGCCAGGTTGGCCAATCCGGGTCTGCCCGATTTGGCGGCAGGTGTAGTCGATCACTGATGAATTCACCGTATCGACCAGCGGTGGCAACGTCAGGAACTGTCCGAAAAGTGCGATGCCTCGCCAGGCGTAGACGTCCTTCTGCGTGATTCTGCGCTGGTTGTAGACAGATTGGAGGTGGGCGGTCTCCAGCAACGGTGGTCCGGTCGGTGGATCCGGCAGTTCCGAGAGGGATCGCAGCATGGATCGCACCCTCGTAACCAGTCCCTTCGCTGAGCTGAGCGTCCTGCTGCGTCCCGTCGCCCCGAGGGCAAGGGCCAGAGCCTCTGCAACTGCCGTGTGCCAACCGGGCAGCGCCATCTTCGCGACGTCCACCAGCAGAGTCCGGCCGTCTTCACCATCGAATCGGACCGTGAGGCCGGAGGCGATGGCGTGTTCGCCTTCGGTCGGTGTGTACGGGCCAGATGGGAGCATCGCGCGGCGCCCGGTGCCGGTACTGCCGCGACCGTTCACTGTGTTTTGTTCTCAGTGGCGACGTCGAAGACGTCGAGTGGAGTGTCGCGGGGATCTTCCCATGTGTTGGGCACCAACATCATTCGCGTTTCCATTTCCAATTCCGACAGCGCGTGTAAGTAGATCTGTGTTGTCACCACGGAGCGGTGTCCGAGGCGACGTCGCACCCAGTCCAGAGGGTCACCGAAGATCTGTGTCCATTGCCCTCGCTGTTCGGCAGTCATTTCGGTCATCGCGCTGATATGTCCGCGCTGTAGCTGTTCCAGAGTCACCACCGCGAACGTGTGCCGCAGGAGGTGAGCATGTGCAGTCAGAGGAACTCCTGCTCGACGACACCGTGTGTTGGCGACTGCGAACATGTCTTTCCAGGTCGAGACCGCGATGGGGGTGCCGAACTCCGACAGCCAGAACGCGGCCGGCGTCAAGCCATCGGGCCCGTCGATGAGCAAGCGGCGTCGTTCGTCGGCATCGAGGTTGGAAACTTTCACGGTCGATCGCAGACCGGACCGAGTCTGTACGACGACCGGCGAATGCGGATCAGGGATCACGAGCGGGCGGCGAACCTGTTCGTACCGTCCGCAGGCGCGTGCGCGGGCGATGACCTCCGCGCGATCGAGTGTCGCGTACCCGATCAGGTCGGCGATCACGGATTCAGGAACGTAGACTCGGCGGGCCGAACGACCTTTGGCGATGGCCGTCGGCAGCCAAAAACGTTGATAGCCCCCGAGACCGCGAGCTGTTGGCACATCGAATACCGTCAGCGCCGCTTGCTCGGACAACCGCATGCCGGTGCGCACCATCAAGTCGCAGAATGATGCATTGCGCGCCGCCCAGCGACCGCGAAACCCGGTGTCGTGGACACCGTCGGCGCGATATCCGCGAATCCCGACATCGCGCCATAAACGGTAGGACTGGGGTGGGAGCCACTCGATACGATCCGTCGCGGCATCGTGCGAGTAGGTTGCCGGTGTTGTGGTCGAAGAGTCATGACGGACGAGGCCCGCGCCGAACGGCATTGGTCGTCGAACTCTCTGCGGCACAGGGTTGTTCAATATATGGCCCGCGCGGACCTGCCATCGATAGAACTTGTCGACTGCGGCAACCTCTCGGTCCCATGTCGCACCTTGTATGTGCGGCCCTTGAGAGTCGATCCTGCGCCAGCGCCAGTACGCCAGATGGTCAGCCTCGTTGACGTCGCACCAACGAGCTCTGTCTCGTGAGACAGCAACGAAGTTCAAAAACGCGGCTAGATCGCGGGCGTAGCCCACCTGGGTGTGGCGCGCCTTCGCCTGCATATCGACTGATCTGAAGAAGGCATTCAACTCGATGTCATACTCAAATGATGGGTCAATGAGGAACGGCGTGCCGGCCACCAACTCTGGCCGCGCGAACCCAGGCCACTCCAAATTTGTGTCCGGCACCGCTGGCCGCGGCACCAACTCGTGTGGAGTGATACAAACACGCCAACCAGGTCTCGGCATGGTGGGCAACAGTACGTGGACATCTGTCCATCCGTGCACAAAACATAGCGCTCACCGTGGCAGGCTCGTCCGGAGGCGGATCATTCCGCGACGGGACGCCGCTCAAGGTCCGCTCCGAGGGTCTCTAGCCAGTGAAGTGTTGTTGTTGCAATCGATTTGACTGATTTCGGGTCGCGGGCGTGGTGCTTGCCGATACGGTGGTTTGCAATGGTCGGTCTTTGTCGGTGGCAAGTGTTCTGGTGTGATCCAGCCGGTTCGTCGGCTGAGGTCGTCGACGATCCGGTGCTGGCGGGGCTGCCGTCCTTATCAGAGTGGGCTCGCCAGCACGGGACGCGTTCGGGACAACCGTTTCTGCTGCGTACGGATGGCCACGGCGTGCCGGAGGTCGACGAGTTCTTCGCGTCGCCTCGAATGCGCAGCTGCAAGCAGGGGACGCTCCGAAAGTATGCATTCACTCTCGCGACGTGGATGGGTTTCCTCGACGCGATCGAATACTGCTGGCGCGAAGCAGGTTCCGACCAGATCGATGCGTTCAAGTTTTGGCGGATGACCGATGCTGCAAACCCGTTACGGGTTGCAGGTGGCACCGTCAGATCGGATCTGGTCGCGATCAGCACGTTCTACGAGTGGGCACATCGCATTTATGGTGTGACGAATCCGGTACTGCGCACGGCAGTCCGCGGTCACCGCCCCAGAGAAATAGCTACCGAGGCGTATCAGGCGACTCCGCACGTGGTGCGTGATCGTGACGTGAAGTGGCTCGACCCAGCAGGGTACCGACGATGGCGTGACATCGGATTGCGTGGTCTGGACCGGCGTGGTCGAGAAGCGGAGGGGTCGCGTGGCCGGAACGCACAGCGCGACAGCGCGTTCGCGGACGGCCTGTACGGAACGGGGCTGCGTTTGTCGGAGTGGGCGAGTGTGTTGATGGTCGAGCTACCGGTAGACGATGCCAGCCGGGGGTTCACGACGTGCCGGTTGGCGGCCGCATGCGCGAAGGGCAGCCGCGGTCGCAGGTTCTGGATGCCCCGCGAAACGTTGACCGACGTACATGCCTACGTGGAGGGCGAACGAGCCCGAGCAGTACGGCGAGCACGCCGGGAGGGACGATACGACCGGATCCCGGAGCGCCGGATCGTGATTCGGACGCTCGGTGGCCGCCGAATCGAACTCCGCGACCGTGGCGGTGCCACATCGGTCGTGTCGTTAGACGCCCTCGACCCGGCCGCGCGGCTGCACCTGTTCCACGACGACGCCGGCGGGCTGAGCCCGGCGTCGCTGTGGGTGAACGAGGACGGCATGCCGCGGATACCGCACGGTTGGCAGCACACGTTCGTCACCGCAAATCGGCGGGTCGAGCGTGAAGGTCTGATCGGGTTGGCCGCGACCGCGCACATGTTGCGGCACTCGTTCGCTTTGCGATGGTTCTCTGTGGGTCGGTTGTTGTACGAGCGGCGCTTCGCCCACCTCGATGCCGAGGAGATGCGGGACTACCGGGCACAGTTCGGTGACACTTGGTACTTCGTGATGACGCTGCTCGGGCACGCCGATGTTGCCACCACGATGAACACCTACCTGGAGCCGTTCCGCGATCTGGACGTCTCGTTACTGATCGAGCATGCGCACGGTGCGGCCATGGACCGAGTACTGACGGATCTGTTCCGAACCGACCCTCGGGTGATCACCGACCCACTCGCCGATGCGGAGCTCTCATGAGCGCACAAGGCCGTCGAGCGAAGCTGCCCGACCTGGGCTACACATCTCCCGGACGGCACGAGCCGATGGGGGACAACCGTTTTCGGGTTGTATTCCATCCAGAGCGTGGTGGCCGCCCGACCACGTTCGACCTCTCCGACCTGCCGGTTGGGGAGGCGATGCGTGAGTGGCTTACCGCAGCGCTCGCGAAAGGAACCGGGCCGAGCGGCTCCGCCCGAACATTGGCATCGGCACGAACACTGCTCGGCGCGTCACGGTCGTTCGCTCGATACTTGGGCTCGGCGGATCGGTCACCGTCGACGCCGGCGCAGCTGGCCGGGACACATTGGGATCAGTATGTGCTGGCGCAACGGGTGTCGAACCGGCGAACACAGGTGATCAATCTGCGCAGCTTGCTGCGACATGCTAGCGACGTGCCCGACGATTTCGCGGCTAGGATGCATCGCACCCAGATCAGTTCGAGAAATCAGAAGTTCCAGGCCTACAGCGCCGCAGAGTTCACCCGGATCACGGCAGCAGCGAAATCGCATGTGCGCGAATGCGTCCACCGGATTCATGGGGGTCGTGCTCTGTTGGCTCGGTGGAGGGCCGGGGAGATCGATCGGGACCTCGACAAACACGGCTGGGAGCGAGGGTGGCTACTCGATCACATCGACCGCCACGACCAAGTGCCCCGGTACTCGAACGGTTCTAGGCACAATCTTTCCACCGCCCATGGAGGGACGGCGGCGTTGTTCGCCGAGTTGTATCCCACACCCCAGGATGTCGCCGCTGCGGCAGCGTTGTTGATTTGTTTGACCGGGCACAACCTGTCCACGATCGCCACGCTCCCAGCACGGCATCACAGGCCGGACGGGGACGCCGGAGCCTCCCGCACAGCGATCGTGGAGACGATCAAACCCCGACGCGGTCGACATCACGCCCACCAGAGCATCGCCTTGCACGAAGCGGCCGCGTCCGCTCCGACCCGGCTCGACTTGTCCAGTGCGTACGCGGTGTATCAGGTCGTTCACGATATTTGCGGACCGGTGCGCGCTCGCGCCGAAACCGAGGTGCTGTTCGCCTATTTCACGCCGAAGAACGGCATGCTGTTCCTGCCAGGGTTACGCCGCAACGTGCTCGGCGAATGGGCACAAGCCCGCGGTGTGCTCGGCGATACGGTCGACGAGACCGGTCAGCCTGTACCGCGGCGACTCGACAGCAGACGACTACGGATGAACTGGCTCGAACAGCATCAGCAACCGGTCGCACACACCGAGCAGACACTCGCCAACGACTACCTCGCCCGGCATCGCGGCAACCTCGCGGAATATCAGCAGATCGTGGCCGCCACCCTCGACGAGCAGGTCACCGAAGCGCGACGCACTGCGGTGATGCGCAGCCTGACCGCGAAACAAATCGAACACGCTCATACCGATCCGGGCGCAGTCGCCGCGCAAGTCGGGCTGACCGCCAGCGTGCTGACTGACCTGTTGGGTGGCCGTCTCGACACCGTTGTTGCTGGTTGTGTCGACAACACCCACAGTCCACACGCCCCCGCGGGCCAACCGTGCACGGCATCGTTTCTGCTGTGCTTGTCGTGCCCGTGCGCGCGGGCAACTCCACAGCACCTGCCGGTCATCGCCGAAGTCCACGACAGACTGCAACACAAGGCGAAGGAGATGACGCCGCTGCGGTGGGCGCAGCGATTCGCAGGCCCCGTGGCACAACTCGCCGACGTGATGAGCCGATACCCCGACACCGTCATCGAGGAGGCGCGCATAAACGTGAGTGAGGAACAACGAACTCTGGTCACCATGTTCTTGGCGCGCAACCTGGACATCCGATGACCACGACCAGCGTCTTGACCGACGATGGCGATGCGAGGTTCCCGGGATCGGAAACTGTTGTGCTGCAAAACCGTCCATTACGGGCCGATACCGACGTAACCGCACTCTCCCGCTTCGGTGACGAATGCTGGAATCTGACGCCTGCCTTGTTGGCTCCGCACGCACGAAGCACCTCGCTCAACTTCGGGTCCGTGCACCCCGATTTCGTTTTCGCACTCAAACACTTGTACTGGGCGATGATCAACCATGACGGTGACGACGCCACTGTCAACAGACATCATCGTGGGGGCACGCCCGCGATGCTGACGATCTCGACCATGTTCCGGTTCACCCGCGCCTTCACCGACTGGCTGGCATCGCGTGGATGTCAATCGCTGACCCGGGTCAGCCCCGCCGATCTCGACGACTACCTGGTGCACGTCAAAACCGCGGAGACGACGCACGCCAATCGCGAGGACCTCCTCGCCGCAGTGATCAAGATGTGGGGCTACCGGAAACTTGTGCCAGAATCCAATCGTCTCCCACCCACACCGTTGTGGAACGGCGAACGTGTTTACAGGCTGCTCGAAGCCTCGCGCCATGTGGAAATCCGAACCCCACGCATTCACCCCGACACCATGAACAGCCTGCTGGCGTGGTCGCTGCGGTTCGTCGAGGACTTCGCGGACGACATTACGGCCGGTTTCGGTGAATACGAACGGCTCCACCGACGCATGCTGCCCGCCCGTCTACGTCCTGACCGGGTACGGCGCCGCCCAGGTGAGCTCGTCACCGATCTGCACACCCTGCTCGATAAGTACCGCGATACGAATCGCCCGTTACCGGGCATCCGTAGTCGCGGCGGTGAACTGATCCACCACCTGCCCTATCTGGCCCGGCTCCTCGACACCGCGCCCGATTCGCTCCGCCGTCCGGAGATCCTCGACATCCTGGGCCGGTCGGGGCTGCCGATCCGCGAAGGTGCACCGTTGCTGATACCGGCCACCGGCACCCTCGACGGGCAGCTCTGGTGCGAGGACTCCATCGACGAACGCGAAGCCCACCAGCTGGCCCGCCACCTCACCGCCGCCTGCTTCATCGTCATCGGCTACCTCTCCGGCATGCGGACCGGTGAGGTACTCACCCTCGAACGCGGCTGCCTGCAGCGGGATTCTGGCAGTGGCTTGCTGCTCATTCGTGGTCGACGCTGGAAAGGGGTACACGACGCCAGCGGCTCCACCGTGCCGCAAGGGCAAATCCGTCCCGACCCCTGGGTGGTCGCCGAACCCGTCGCGACCGCGATCGGTGTGCTGGAAAAACTCCACCACGACTCGTTGCTGTTCCCGCACATGCTCGGCGAACACAACTCAGGGCCACGGCAATTCCGGACCGGGCAAGCCCGCACCACCGGCAGCATCAACACCGACATCGCCCACATGATCGGCTGGGTCGACTCCTACTGCGCAGCCACCGGCCGCACCGACGCCATACCACCCGATCCGACCGATCCGAGCATTCCCGCCCGCCGCCTGCGACGCACTCTGGCCTGGTTCATCGCCCGCAAACCACGCGGCCTCGTCGCTGCCGCGATCCAGTACGGTCACCTGAAAGTGCAAATGACCGTCGGCTACGCCGGCAGTTATGCCTCCGGGTTCCCCGACGACCTGGCGTTCGAGGAGTGGCTCGCCCGACTCGACCTCCTCGCCGACGCGGACGAGCACCTTCGACACGGTGAACATGTCAGCGGCCCAGCTGCACACACCTACCGCCACCGAGTCGACGGCGCGCAACGATTCGCCGGACACGTCCTACGCACCAGCAGCGATGCCCGCACCTTGCTCGCCAACCCAGACCTGCAGATCTACCCGGGACACGGGATGACCTGCGTTTTCGACCCACGCCGGGCGGCGTGCCACCTCAGTCGAGACGACACCGACACCCGCCGCACCCCCGACCTCACCGATTGTCGACCCAACTGCGTCAACATCGCCCGCACCGACCGCGATATCGACGAACTCACCACCGATATCGAAACCCTCCGCACCCTGGTCGACGATCCTCTAGCACCACCCATACGTGTTGCGCGTGAGCGACAACAACTCCTCCAACTCGAAGACGCTGTCACTCAACATAATCGGTGCGAAGGCGACGATCATGAATCTTGAGAACACAACGGAACGCGACGCGATCGAGGCAGCCATCACGCGGCTCCTCAACGGCACACCGCAACGCTCGACCGGTGCCCTGAGCATCGTCCAGCTCGCCGTCGAAGCCGACGTCAAGCGGTGGGTCCTGACACACAAACACACCGACCTCGCCGAACAATTCACACGACGGGCTCGAACACAGGGCAAGATGCCAGCTGCGTTTCAAGAGCTCGATCGACGCGCGAAAGCTGCAGAAGCAGCGAACGACCGCCTTCGCCAAGAAAACATTAAGCTGCAGAAACAAGTCAACGTCTACGCGCAGGTCATCCACGAACTCACCACCGAACGCATCCGAACCAGTCGAGAATTCACTCTCCATTCCCCACCCAGAAGTGATCACCTCAGTGAGAGACTCGATGAGGGTTGACTTCGTGTTGGGTTGTGTACCGGCATAGCGATCCCCAGCCGCCCAGAGAGCCCGAGCAAGGTCTACATCGAATGATTGGACCACTCGACCCGAAGCCCAGTCCATTGTCGAACATTGCTTGCGACAGCGTCGAGGTCACCAATACCCGCTTGGGCGTCGAACACCTACGAGCTGCTCAGGCCGAGATGCGCGGCGCGACCCACAGCAGGAGGCCGGCGAGCACGATGCCGGCGACTATGAAGCCGACACCAAGCGTGGCGTCGATCGGATCGAGGATGTGGTGGGTCCGTAGGTGATAGGTCAGGTGCACGCACCCCAGTGCGAGGTGCCCGAGGGCCAGTGCGATCAAAAGCTCGCGCGTCGGTCGCCACAGCGCTACCAGTCCCACGACGGCGACTGCCACCGTGGCTGCTCCGAAGTCGCGCGTCATGTGCTCGTTGAACGGGCCGTCAGCGCCGACCCATTCGCGACCGCCGCCGGGGAAGTCGCCGTAGAAAGCTGCAGGCCAGAATGCGGCCCACGCTCCCGTTACGAGCGAAGGCATGGTCAAGCACACTACGAGAAAGCGGGCTACCGACGGCCGAATCATGCGTTGCGGGAGAGCATAGTGTCGACGGTGGCTCGCCATCCTTCGCGAGCCGACGGGAACTTGGGGCTCCAGCCCGAGGCGGCGACGAAGCGCCCGTTGCTCGTGCGGTGAGATCGCGTCAGCGACTGCGTGAATCGGCCGCCCAGGCGGGCTGCCGATCCGGGAGAACGCACGAGTCGGACGACGCCCACGGCGGCCCCGACGGCGCGGGCGAAGTCGCGACGTGTCAACGGCTCGTCGTCTGTGACTAGGTACACGCCCGAGGGCACTGCCAATGCAGCGACCGTCGCCCCAGCTGCGTCAGCAAGATGGATCGCCGGCTGAAAGGCGCGGGGACTCCCGGCCACAAAACCTACGTGACGTCGCGCGGAGTCGATCAGCATCTTCGAATGCGACGACCCAGGGCCGTAGAAGAGACCGAAGCGCAGGGCCACCCCGCCCACCTCGGTCGCGTGACGCTCGGCAGCGAGAGCGCTGACGCCGTGACTGAGCGGGTCGAGCGCGGACTCCTCGTCGATCCACTCGGCACCGGCGTCAGCGTGATTGAACGCGACCGACTCCTGCACCAGTCGCAGTCCCTCGACTCGGCGGACCGCCTCTGCGACGGCGGCCGACCCTGCGTCGCGGATTTCGTCGTTGTCGCGCCAGCCAGAGGCCGTCAGGAAGCGGCGAGGCTCAGGAATGGATGTCGCCAGGTTCAGCACTGCGTTATGCCCTGCGAATGCACGCGCGAGTGACTCGACGTCGAAGAGGGAGGCACCTGAGGGTGTTGCCCCCATCGCCTCCACGGCCGACGCCTTGGCCGACGTGCGCGCGAGTGCCGTGACTTCGTGCCCCGCGGCGTGGAGCTCGCTAACAATGTACGGACCGAGGGCACCAGTGCCGCCGGTGACGAAGACTTTCATATGCTCTCCTCGGTATTCGGGAGACCCTCAGCGAGGTCCAACTGCACTGACTGCAACTTCGTAACCATAAGCGGTGTCGGCCTACAAAAACTGAGCTGTGTCGGAGAGCTCAGAGGTGCCTCACCGAAGTCGCTCGGTACAGCCTTGTTGCCGCAAATGCACTCCACCTAAGCTAATTGCGCGATCTGGGCATAGACAGGAAAGCAGCCCGCGTCGTCGCACTCCGCCACCTCGTCAGTACAACACCACCAGCAGTCGTTGCGACCATGCTCGGCTACAGCTACCAGATCACCGAAAAGCACGCTGCGCGTTCCGGAAGAAAATGCACCACCTACGCCAATCTGGTTGCAGGAGAACGAGCTCGCTGAAAATGAAGTCCCTATCGCCTTCAGTCGACGGATGATTTGATCGAGTTGAGGAACTGTTACGAACCAGTTGTCACCAGCAGCGGGTGACAACGCGCGCGGTGGGTTGCGGTGTCAGCGCGTGCCTTGCCCTGCTCGGCACAGCAGTGACGGACCTACGGCTGCAACCACCGCAGTGCCACCCGCGAGTAAGACCCCGATCCCGGCCGCTCGACGGGGGACGCCATTACGGGCGGCCGCGATCACTACCCCCGCGTCTACGAGATCAATCGCAATACCGGCCTGCAGAACCAATCGCCTAACGGTCTGATCGGGGTGGAGGGCCGCCGCGCCAAGCATAATGTCGCGAACGCCGAATGCCTTGATCCAGATGCCGCGGTCTGGCCCCGGGTAATCGACCCCGAGGGCGCCGTGAACGCGGGCCGGTATAAGCGCTGTGGTCGCACCCCAGACGATTCGGCCGATGCCTATCGCTGTGGCAACTGTCCGTTCCGCGTCGTTTGTCCTTTTCACAGGGTCCGTTTTACCACCATCGCACGCGGATCCAAAGAAGTACTGGGGTCGCTGGCGTGCTACGAAGGGCAATCCATCCGCTGTCAGCCGGAGGCACGAAATTCGACCCGATCAGCGAACTCGTCGACTGCGGATCCTGATGGACCCACACCTGCCATAGCCGGCACCGCACTGGCTCGGATAACAACCGTGCCGGCCGGCTCGACGATGTCATTCTGAAAACTCACACTGTCAGCAACAGTGGTGAATACGCGAGAGATCCGAGGGCCTAGCCATGGACAGCATCGTCGAAGGAACCCTGTACGCCTGGGCACGGACCGGTACCGGCGATTGGCTTGCGAGCGTGTCGTTTTCGATCCCCACCGGCAACAAAATGGGACGTCTCGACCTCGATCGGCAGTGGTGCCCCGCCGCCGCCATCACACCCATCACATGACCGACACCACCACCACCACCGCGGTGGCCGCACGGATCGGCCTCGATCACCGACAATCAACACACACCACCGCAGCACAGGTGACCCAGTGAACATCGGCGACCGCTACCACCTCGCACCCGGAGCACCCGGCATCGTCGTCGTACGCGAGATCCAAGACGGAGGCCTCGTCCTCGTCGAAAACGAAACACCAGGCCCCGGCGTCTACCCCTACTTCGTCAAACCCGACACCCTCATACCCGCCGCCACCTGACCTCAGAGGCCCGAAACGATCAGCGACACAGTGGACGCCACCGACCGATGTCCGATGCGGCGACTATCATCCCGCAAATGACGACCGAGTCTGCGGCCCCTCAGAGTTGCGCCATCCATATGGAAGGTTGGCGACCCGAACTCGTTGACTGGCTCTGGAACGACGCGGCCGCTCACTCCTTGAGGGCGGCCTTCCAAGACCTCGCCGAGTTGTTGGCAGGCCTCGTCGACCGCCCTGGCGACACGACGCTGGTGATTGCAGTCGACTTCGTCGAAGCGGTGATGCGCCGGGACGACTCGTCAGTTCACTACTCCACGACTCGTGGGTCCGGAATGGTGGGCGGCCGCACGATGCCGCGCAAAGACGGCAAGACAGATGTTCTCATCGACGGCAACTGGCTCGTCGACCGCGACAGCTACGGCCGCATGATCCCCAAAGCATCCGGCGTGGAACTGATGCGCCGATCGATCCAGCACGAAGCCCAACACGTGGTGATGCACCAGAGAGGCAGCGGTTTCGAAGCATATGGACGCGAGAAAATTCCGGGTCTGATAGACGTTCACATGTTGGACTTCGCGAGTCTTATCCTCGACGAACATCGCGCCGAATGGGGAGCTATCGCACTCTCCGCACACGACTACCCCTCCACCTATGATGTCGCCGAAGTTCTGTCCGCCCTCGGCACACAACTGACCGCGATCGATGAGTCATACCAACAGTCCCAGGACGTGCAAGCACTCATGGAGGGGACTCTCATTGCATGCCAAACATTTTGGGTATCTCTAGCCTACTGGGCTGCAGAGTATAGGTCACCGGATTCGATCGCATCGCTCCCGGAAGAGATCCTGCGGATACCTCTCTGGGAAAGGTACGTCGGCGACTCATGGCCGGCGATCTCCGACGCGTTCTGCAGGGTGCCCGTCGCGGACCTATCCACGAAACCGGAGAAGTTTCATGAGGCAGCGCGATCTATGGCTGCGGCACTTCGCGCTTCTCTGCAGGTCATTGGATTTCGCTACGTCGAAGACGATGCGGGTTCGGAGTTCCGCATCGATCGATACGACTTCATATCTTGACCGTTGCCTCACTGAAACCCACCGACCGAAGCAGGATCCACGTGCCTAGACAGCCTATGCAGCTGATCGACTCTCTCCTCGCACCGGCTGCGTCATATTTCGATGTAGCGACCGAGTCGTATCGCACACTACCTCGCGAAGATCGCACAAAACTGAAGAGCTCCGTACGAATCTGGGGTGGCGATCTCAGCGACAGCGAGGTACCCGACGAAAAAGTCGACACGCATCAGTACGGACCTCAAATGCCACCCTTCGACGACATGTGGCTCGAGTTCGAAAGCATTGCGCCGTTAGCCCCCTCACTTGCTGTCCGGCTCCGCCACCACGAACTGCTCTTCGGAGGTACTCGATATATCCAACGTGACCTCGAGTTCTGGGTCATGGTCGAACGGGAATTGATCAAGACAGCGTTCGAGGCGGCCTTTTACGTCGACCCGCAGCGCCTCGATCAAGATCCCACCTCTGACGTTTGGATGACCGTCGACGGTATCCGCCGCAAACTCTCAGCAGGCGAAATGTTGCGGGACAGGCGCGATCAGTTGCAGCGCGAGGTTGCAATGAACCTGATGCGAGCAACTATGACCGCGGTTGGGTTGATGAACTGCAAGAACGTCACGGTCGAGCGCCAAGCGCCCGTCGGGTCGCGCTCCTCAAACAAGAACGTCCGCAAAACGGCCAAACTCGACTTCCACACCATCCACCTGCCCGGCTCGACCTCGCCGGGCCTATCGCTCGGCAACTCCAGCTACGGACCGATCTCCCAGCACCGAGTTCGTGGTCACTTCAAGACCTTCACAGCGGAAGCACCGCTTATGGGAAAGCATGTCGGCACGTACTGGTGGGGATGGCAAATACGAGGTAAGGCCGCCGACGGCATCGTTGTCGGTGACTACCGACTCGATACAACGACATAGATCCGACAACGCCAGTCAACCACGGAGGCCGCAACATACGAATACCCCTGATCCAGCAACGACAACCACGAGCTACCGCGACACCGAGCGTCGTCACCCTTCGTCGCTCCCGCACAATCACCTCACAGCCGTACCCCACACCACGCCGCCGTAGAGCACCAGCTCCGGCGGCGTTCCGCGTCCCACCACCCGAAGCCGGCCACGTTTACAAGCAGGCCCTGGCGGGCCACACGCACCCCTACGGACTGCACCGAACCGAACTCCGCTTCGCTCCGCACTCACAAGAGCGAAAAGAATCAATTTCTTTCGACGTAGGTGGCTTCTCCGAGCATCCATCACCCGTGCCCGCCGGCTCAACCCCTCGCTCCGCTGCGCTACGGCCAAGGCTCCGAACACTTTTCGTCCCGTAGTCGCTGCGCTCCCACGAAAACTGTCCGGCCGATGGGTTGCCCCGTCGTTCCCGTGCGCTGGTTTCTCTCCCCAGCCACCACGGCGAAAGAAAATTGGCAGGGCGAAGGTCCGGCCGCCAGTCGAGAGGAACAGGTCACCATGCGAGCACAGCACCCCACCACCGCCGACGAAATCGACATCATCGTCCACCGAAACGGCAGCCGCAAAGTCCGGCGGACCGTCAAACGCGCCAGCGCACGCCGCGACCGCCGCACCGCCCGCCGCGAACTCCGCCACTGAAAACAGCGCTACCCCAACCACACCCGCACACACCGAAAGGCTTTCGCCATGACCCAACATCGCATGTCCCTCACCACCGCCGCCGACACCCTCGCCGCCATCCCCGCCCTGCTCGGCTTCACCCCCGACAACTCCGTCGTCATCATCGCCCTGGCCGACGACGGCAACGGCTCGCATCTCGTCGCGCCCACCGCCCGCGTCGACGCCCACCAGGCAGAAGCCGCCGCAGGCATCATCACCGACGCGCTCACCCGGCAGGACACCCCCGTCACCGCCGTCATCCTCGCCGCCATCGCAGACACCACCCACGCAGGCGCAGCCCTGCTCGGACTCGACGCCATCCGCGACGCGCTCGCCGCCGCCGGAATCCGCACCATCCGCGCCCTGCACACCTACAGCCTCACTGCAGGAACGACCTTCACCGACCTCGACCGCTTCACCGACGGCACCATCCCCGACCCCGCCACCACCGAGCTGGCGACCGCCCGCACCGCAGACGGTGCCGTCATCGCTGCATCACGGGCCGACCTCGAGGCCCGATACGCCCCCACCACGGAGATTCCCGAATCCCTTGCCCTTGCCGCCGCCGCCACGATGGGCGCCGATTTCCTGCCCGTCACCTTCGACGAGCTCGCCGCCGTCATCCACGCCCGCGAAATCCCCAGTGCCGACCTCACCGCCCGCGTCGGCCTGGCACTGGCGACCGGGCACCTCGAAGTCCGGGACGCGTTCCTGGCCCTGTCCGTTCACGGAGACGCCGACGCAGCCGACGCGTTCACCCGCATCGCCGCCCCGCTGCGCGGCAACGCCCGCGCGAACGCTCTCACCATCGCCGCCTACTTCCTGTACTGCACCGGCGACGGCGCAGCAGCTCACGCAGCACTGCAGGCCGCCGAGCGCACCGCCGAACGAGCCAACGTGCCGTTGCCGAGCCTGACGGGAATTCTCCTCCGCGTCCTCAACGCCGGAATGCCGCCGGAAGAGGTCAGGGGGATCGGCGGAGTCATCACCCCCGACTACATCGCCGCCCACATCGGCACAGTGCAGAGCTACACCTGACACCCGCCGCCGAGCGTGGCCACCGGTTCGAGGTGGCCACGCCCGGCAATCGCAGGTCGCGGGCGCGGGGCCGGTGCATCGGGCATCGAGCCCTCACACCGACAAACGCGCTAGCCGCAGCAACGACAGAAGAGCAGGCGGGTGGCGGTGAGGTCAGGCGTGGCAGAGAAAGAGCGGAACAGCGCTCAGAGGGACGTCGGACGGGCCGGCCACGCCGTATCGACGTCGGCGGCGGGTGGACGAGTGTCCTCGACCGGAACACCGGCGACGATCGCATCGAGCGCCAGCTCCGACGGCGGCGGCTCAGCGTTCACCACAGCTTTGGACAAGGCATGTTCGATCCGCGAGCGCTCCATACCGCAGCACCCTACCGACCAGCACGAACACAGCCACCGCTACGAGTGCAGCGACACCGAGAGGGAGAGGTTCTTTTCGATCCGTCTGACTGCGCAACGAGAATGCATCACCCGTCGTCTCCCGGATCAACCCCTTCACTCCGCTCACGCTTCGGCCCACAGGGCCCAGCACGACTGTTCGCCCGACCCGTACTCGCTGCGCTCCCTGGCGAACACTCGCACAGGCCAGGCATTGACCGTCGACGTCGTGCGCCGCCGTCTCTTCTCCGCGCCACCCGGAAGCGAAAAGAACGCAATAAAGGCAGCCCGATACACGTATCCACGCCCGTTTTCGAGGGGCCCGTCGGGTATCGCAATGAGTAAGTACAAAACGCCGAAAACCGTTATAGCGCAACGTAAATGATTGTATTGACACCTGGTGCAAAAGCTATTTGTGACGTAGAATAGAAGCCAATAGAACAATTCCGAGAAGGAGGTAACCATGTCCATCACCGTGTACACGAAACCGAATTGCGACCAATGCGATGCAACGAAACGACGGCTCGACAAGCACGGTCTCCAATACCGAATCGTCGACATCACCGAAGACGACACCGCCCGCCACTTCGTCACCTCCGAGCTCGGCTACCTCCAAGCGCCCGTCGTGGTCGTCGACCGAAGCGACGGTGACCGCGAAGACTGGTCCGGTTTCCGAATCGGCCGACTCGACGCACTCGCAGCCTGACACCCCCACCGACACAGGAGAACCGCCATGCACCTCGTCCCCGCCTACATCCCCGACGCCGACTACATCGACCGCCAGATCGATGCCGAACTCGCAGCAGAGCGCGACACCGAACAGAACGACACCCCATACGGCGACGCCGAGCAAGTCGCATCGTGACCACCCCCGAAGGCGCGGCCGCCAGCAATCCCGCACCCGTTCACGACGACTTCTGACCCGACACCGACACGAACGCGAGGCCCGACGATGAACGCACTACGCGCAGTCCCCACACCCGGCGACGACCCGGCAGCGCAAGCACGCGCGGACCTCGCACCCGTACAGGACCTCGACACAGCGGTCGAGCCCGGCTACGACCCGGCCACCGACCCCGAAGCAATGCTCCTGTGCGCCCTGATGGACGTCCGTAACCAGAGCGCCAACGGAACCGACGTCGAGCGGATCACCAGCACGCTCACTGCGGCGGACTTCGAGGATCCCGCGCACGCGCGTATGTACGGCCACATCGTCGACCTCATCGCTGCCGGCCAACCCCACGACTTCGCCTCCGTCACCGGCGCACTCATCCGATCCGGAGCCGACGGAGCCAAAGACGCCCCGCTACGCAAACGCCTCATGGGCATCGTCACCGCCGGCGCACACTCCGTCGCCGCCGTGCACTACGCCGACAACGTCCTGTCCCAGTCCTACCGCCGCAGCTTCCACATCGCGGGCCAACGACTGGCTCAGGCCGCCGAAGAAGCACCCGAAGCCGACCTGTTCGACTTTATGGTCGAACTCGGCACCCGGCAGCGAGCAGCGTTCAACCGGCTCAACAACTTTCGGCAACCACCGACCTCCTGAACGAACCCGCAGGGATACCGGTCGGCGCGTCGACTACGCCGAGGGCACTACGGTGCTCTGCGGGCCACAATCGAAAGACGAGGACATTGACAGAGACAGGTGAGCACGCCGAACGGCCGCCACAGGGCGCGCCGGACCGCACGAACGCACCCCCGACCGGTGCCGCTGTCGATGCGGGTCTGCCCGTCCACGTCCGCGCGCAGATCGCTGCTGTCGTCGACGCGTCCGGCGACCTCGAGCGCGTCCCCACCGGTAGCGGCGCGTTGACGGTGCAGGTGTGCTCGGCATCGGAGACGTCCTACGACGCCGCGACGTGGAGCACCCTGGGCACCTACCGCGCTGCTGACGCCGCAACGCTGGCGGAACGGCTGCTCGACGCTCTCGGGGACAGTGCGAACATCGGCACCGACCTGGGGGTCCTCATCGTCACCCACACCCACACCGACACCCTGGAGGCACCGGCCATGACCGCACCCACCGCCGACGGAACCCGCGCGCCGGCCGCGCCGCTGCTCACCCTCGACCTCGCCAAAGCCAGCGTGCTCGACGACGACTTCGAGTGGCCCGAACCGGGCAGCGCCCAGGCGTTGTGGACTCCGCACTGGCTGCTGCAGGCCGCGATCAATTCCGGGGCCGTCACTTACGACCGGCGACTGTGGGGCGAGCTCGCACTGTCGGCCGAGTTCACCGCCCCGAACCGGCACGAGCTCCAATTCGTGATCACCTACGAGATCGACGGCGCACCGAACATCGTCGACGGTGACACCACCGACTACCCCGCCGACTTCAACGAGCTCTCCGACGAGGAACAGGATGCCGTTCCGTCGACGCTGGTCCCGAACCCGGAGACCGCAGCGTCGTGGCTGACGTACCTCGTCGACGCGTTCAATGCCGTGCACGCGAGCACCGACAAGCTCGTCCGCGGCTGGCCCCAGCACTAGTTGCCCGCCGGACAGCAGAAAGCCCCGACCATCGTGTGTGGTCGGGGCTTTGACCTGTCTCGCGGACCGATGCAGGTGGCGTAGGTCAGTCCTGGCGGATGGTGCGCAACAGCTGAGCGAGCGCGAGCGCGGTGATCGGATCGTCGAGTGTGGGCGCGGCCGCGACGACCAACGCGAGGTCGCCCGAGTCCTGCACCGCGTCGAGCAGGTTCAACGATGCGTCGACGGCAAAGTTCGGGCCCGAGATGTCGTTGATGATCGCCAGCAGCTCGGCGAACCGCGACCCGGTCTCCACCGGAACGGTGCCGTGCAGCATCTCGAACGCGGCCACCGCTTCCGGTGAGCGCAGTTCGGCGAGGATCGCGAGTTCGATGTTGTCGAGGTCGGACAGGACGGGGGAGTCGTGCGTGCTCATGGTGTGGGTCCTTCGGTCGGTGCGTCGCCTGTGGGCGGCGAGGTGGGAGGGACGAGAAACAGTCGGGCCACCGCGACTTCGGCGATCCCGAGATGTCCGGCGACGGTGTCTATGGGGTGGGTGGCCACCAACCCGGTGACCAGATCCCGATGGATCAGAGCGGCGAGGCGGTGCTGATGGGACAGGTAGGCGAGCAGCTCGGCAGTGAGCAGTGCCGCACCGGCCGGCCCGCCGTAGTCCTGCGCCCAGTCCTCGCCGTCGCGTTCGGGGGCGTACAGCAGCGAGTCCGGCGCGCAGAGAACCTTGTCGAGGATCTCCGCAGTGATCCCGCACGCCTGCAGCCGCTCGATCACACCGGGGATCTCGGCGGCCGTCCGGTGTCCGACGAGGCTGAGATACCACCCGACATCGATCACGCCACTGCGCCCGATTCGTCGTCGAACGACCGGCGGGTATGGCTCTCCAGGACATGCAGCTCGGCAGTGAGGCCGACTGCGCATTCGGCGTCGGCCACCGGATCGAGGGCCGCGATGTTCGCCCGCAGTTGCGTGATCCTGGTGTAGCGGGCGACAGCTGCGGCATCGGCGTCGTAGACCTCCACCGGGTGTTCGACGACGAGCCTGCGTTGCCCGGGCACTGTCTTCACGGTCGCCTCGCTGTGGCCACCGCTGCGCATCGTGATCTCGCGGGCGAGAGCGCCGGCGAAGATGTGCGCCGAGTGAGCGGGGAAGTCGCCGGCCACCGTGTTCGAGTCCGGCAACGGATCGGGACGAGTCGAGCGCACGGTGACGTCGATCAGGTCGGCCGGGTCGACGCCGGGAAGCGGCTCGATCGGTGTGGCGGTCCAGACATTGATCGAGGTGGTGACGTAGCCCGGTGGCGGTAGTTCCGCCGAGCGGACACCCGCTGCGTAGGCCGACATCGACGCGAGAGCGCACGCTATCTCACCGGGGGTCCCGATGAGGCAGAGCGAGTCGTCGACGGTCTGGGTGAAGGTCGCGGCGACGGTATCGACCTGTCGGAGGTCCGCGACGGTTTCTGCTTGGCTCACCGCGAACCGGGCGGCAGTCGAGGGGGAGTGGAAGTGGCCGCGGGTGTGTACGAACCCGGGATCGCCGTGTTGGTCGAGGGTCGAGATCTCGACTTCGATCAGCGTACGAGTCGAGGGCGCGGCTGAGGGGGACTCTGCGGCCGGCTGGAGTGAGTGGGGATCGGTGGTGTCCATGAAGGTCTGCCTTCGAGAGGTCCGGGCAAGGAAGCGGTTATGCGAGGGCGACGAGCGCGGGTGCAGCGAGTCCGCACACCGCAGCGGCCGCAGACAGGGCGGTGGTGGTTCGATCCATCGGCTCGCAGCTGTCGGCGAGAGCCAGTCGTAGCCCGGCTGCTCCTGCTGCGATGACACCGACGAACACCAGAACCCAGGTAGAGCCGACCAGGTACGTCATCGGTCAGCTCGCGTTCGGGTAGCTCTCACCCGGCGAGTTCTGCTCGACGTCCGTACCGGTCGACTCGGCAGCGTCGGGCTCGGTCCTCGCCGGTGACGACGGCTGCAGCCGCGGGGGCCGAGGCGACGTCTTGGTAGCCGAGGTGGTCGCGGTCTTCTTGCCGGCGACGGCGGAGGTGGGGACTTTCAGTCCGGCCTTGCGGAGCTCGGGGGCGGACCAACCGCCGTCGAGCGCGGCTTTGATCGCGGCAAGCTCAGTCGCGGCAGCGGTGCGTTCGGCGGCTTGCGCTTCGGCGACCTTCGCGGCGGCGACGGCTCGCTCGTTCTGCGCTTGGACAATCGCGTCGATCAAACCGAGACGGGCATCGAGAGCAGCCTGTGCAGCGGCGCGAACAGTGTTGGGATCGAGAGGGGTGAGCGACATGTGCGGGACCTTTCGGAGACGGCGTGCAGCGCGCGCGAGAGAGTGGCGCAGCGCTGAGTAACAACGCGGTCTCGGGCGGCCCACACGCCGTCCGATATCCGAGGGCAACGTTATCGAATCAGCCCGACAGATGCACGCCACAGACGGCGCTATACCTTGTGCGGTATATGTCGTGCGCGGTATACTCGGGTGGTGGATGTTGATGCACCGGAAGAGTTCTTCGACTGGCTCGATCGAGTGGAGGCGAAGGCCGACGCCGGGGATGCTGCGTCGGTGCGGGTCCTCGCTCGGGTGACCGATGCATTGGTGCAGTTGCGTGAGCTCGACGGCGTTCCGGTGGAGGATCGGCCGGACCTCAAGCGGGTGCGGCAGTCGAAGAAGTTTCCGGTGTGGCGGACGGCGCATCCGTTCGATGCGCAGATCGCGCTCAGGTTGATCTGTTGGTTCCCGCCCGGCAGTAGCTCGGTGGTGGTGGCGTTGTTCGCGGCCGACAAGGCGCGGATGGGTGATGTGTTCTACGACGGTGTCGGCGCGAGGGCCGATGTCGCGATCGAGCGTTGGTTGCGCGAGACAGAAGGGGAGCAGTGATGAGCGAGAGCGAGAAGAAGTCGTTCCGGCGTGCGAACGACCGGATCGAGCAGTTGCGTACCAAGCCTGCGATTGCGGAGACGGTGCGTGAGTTCGCGGCCGAGCGGGAGACGATGAACCGGGTGTACGCCGAGGGGTTGGCGGACATTCGTAAGGCCGGCAACCTCACGCAGGTTCAGATGGCTGCGTTGCTCGGGACCAATCAGGGTGCGGTGTCGCGGATCGAGGGCCGCGACGATCTGTTGCTCTCGACGTTGCGGCAGTACCTCGCTGCGACCGGTGCTGTGCACCCGAAGATCGTTGTGGAGAAAGATGGCGTCGAAATCGCGTTGGACCTCGACGCCTTCGCCTGACGGCTGCGGTGCTCGACCAGGCTCGGGGTCGGCGGTCAGTCTCCCGGTGTGGTGTCTGCTCGTAGCGTGACGAAGCCGGGGAGGTTATTGCTCCCGTCGGGCCACGTTGTTTCGGCATCGACCTGCACGTCATGGAATGTCGTCGTGTCCGTGAATCGAGCGCGGGAAAAGTTGGTGCCACGTAGGTCCGCGTTGTCGAAGCAGACCTCGTTGAGGTTGCATCCGGAGAAGTCTGCTCCGCCCAGTCGTGCGCCGGCGAAGTCCGCGAAGTCGAGGTCGGCTCCGACGAACTTCGCACCGATCAGCCGCGCCCGATGGAACACCGCTGCGCCGCAGGTTGTGCCGCGAAAATCAAGGTCCCTCATCCGAGCGCCAGCAAAGTTGACGCCGTCGAGGTGCGCACCGGTAAGGGTGGCTCCGATTAGGTTCGCGGTTGTCAGGCGTGCGCTGTTCAGCCACGCATTTGTGAGTACTGCATCGCTCAGATCGGCGCTGTGCAGCCGGATGCCCTTGAGGTCAGCGTCGGTCAGGTCGGTGCCGACGAGGAACGCTCCAGCGAGGTCGACTGAACCCAGCGATGCGTTGGGGAGTTTGGCTGCGGAGAGGTCGAATTTCGATCCCTGCCAGGTTGGGTTGTTCTGATACTCGGGAAGGAACGTTGTGTGTGTCTGGATGAGCTCCACGATCGCCGTGCGGACACGCACCTCTTCGTCTCGCAAGACATCGGCGAGGGCGGGAAGGTCCTCCGGCGAAATACGCGAGAGCATGGTGAGTTCGTTCGCGGTGTCGTTGCGTAGGTAGGCGCACAGCAGGTCGATGCAGACCTGCCGTTCGGTGATCGCGGCGGTGAGCGGGTGAAGGGCGGCCCAGTCGTCTGCGAGTGATCCGAGTGAGAACACCCCTGCCAGCCGTACAGGTGCGGCGGCGTCAGCGAGTTGCGCGGCGGCCGTGGCGAAGCGGGCGCGGAGGTCGTGGATCGTCTCCCGGAGATGGGCTTGTTCGCGTGCAGTAAGCAGTTCATCCATGCGGGCGCGTTCGGCATCCGACGTCGCGATTCGTGAGGTGGTCAGTTCATCGAGTCGAGCTAGCTCGTATTTGTCGGTCTGCTTGCGGTCGAGCGCTGCATCGTCTCGTCTGTCGCGTTCGATCGCGATATTGTGCTTGCGTTCGAGATGACCGTTGAGGAAGGCGAGCCCTGCGCTGAACAGAACGGCTGCCCCGCCGAGGCCGGCGACTGTCCCCGGTTGGGGTGAGGCAAGCGCGATCCAGAGCACCAGGCCGACTGCGATCGATATAGCGGCGATGACCACGGCGACGGGAAACGTCGCTCCTGCCGGCGATGGCCGGCGATCGGGATCGGTGGGCTCGATGCTCATCTGTTCATCATGCTCGGATTTCAGGCGCGGTTGCCCCCAACTGTGGATCGGACTTTCGTCCTCATGTGGATGTCCGAGAGTTCCCAGGCCGCTCCGCTCGATCTCAGGCACCCACAATCGGGTCCGAGTCCACAACCGGGGACAACCGCCGGCCGCGCACCGTCGGCGCGGGAAATCGGAACTCGCGGCGCTCGTCCTGAGCGTCTTTGCTGGTGACCCACTGCGCAGGCTCCGCGAGCCACCAGCGTGCCTTCGGCGGAGCAAGCTATAACTTAGGTGCCCTAAGTGTGGATTTCCTGACGGAAATCTGACACGCTGATCGCGTGGTCCCCAGGTCTGGGGTCGCTGCGCTGGGCCGAGGTGAGGTACGGACGGGAGGAGCGGGTGATGGCAGAACGCAAAGCGGGGTGGCTGCGCACCCGTCAGTCGAACGTCGTCGGCGGCCGGGAGTACCGGCACGTGGTGAAGCTGACCGCCGAGCAGGAGATGGCGGTCCAGGCGGCTGCCCGCGTGCAGGGTGTGACGGTGGCCCGTCTGTTGATCGACTCCGCTCTCAAAGCCCCACGGTCGACTGTGTCGCGTGAGGATCTGACGGAGTTGTTCGCCGCGACCAAGCTCATCGCAGCTCTCGGACGGAACCTGAACCAGCTCGCGAAAGTAGCGAACGCGACGGGAGAGGTGCCACCGGAAACGACGGCGGCGATCGCGGCTGTGCGGCAGGTGTTCGATCGGGTCAACCGGTTGCCGCGCGATCTGGTGGGACGTTGATACCGAACATCACTCGGGGCGCGAAGATGACCGGGCTGGTGGTGTATCTCGCCGGTCCTGGCAAGTCGAACGAGCACGAGAACCCGCACGTGGTAGCCGGGCACGAGAGCATCGTGTTCGCCGCGCCGGCGGGCGAGCTGTCGCACGAGGACGCCATCGCGTTGGCGGGTGAACTGGACACTGCGCGTGTGGTGTTCGGTACCGAGGTGTCGGTGACGAGTCGACGCAAGATGAACGCTGCCATCGACGACGGTGTCCCGCGATCGGTGGCGTTGGCCGACGCGACATCGGATCAGAACGTGTGGCACTGCTCCCTCTCACTCAGTCCCGAGGAGGGCGAGCTCTCGGACGAAAAGTGGGCGACGATTGCGGCCGACTTCATGAAGGAAATGGACTTCGACAATGCGGACTCACCGCGCGCACCGGCTCGCTGGGTGGCGATCCGCCACGGCAAGACCACAGCCGGCGGAGACCACATCCACATCGCGGCATCCGCTGTCCGCGAGGACGGTACGAAGGTCAACACGTTCAACGACTTCAAGCGTGCCCAGGCTGCGTGCAACACCCTCGAACACCGGTACGGTCTGGACGTTCTGCAATCCCGCGAACAGCAACTCGGCGGGCGTGGAACCAAGCCTGCTGAGCAGGGTCGTGCTGACCGCGCGCACCTGCCAGAGACCGGTCGTGATGTGTTGGAGCGTCGCGTGCGTGCTGCGGCTACCGCGTCGAAGACCGAAGCCGAGTTCGTGCGTCGACTACGGGGCAGTGGAGTGTTGGTGCGGCCACGTTTCACCAAGGGAACCACCGACACTGTCGAGGGCTATTCGGTGGCGTTGCGACCCAATCAAGGCGAAGGCCCGGTCGCCCCTGTTTGGTACGGCGGAGGAAAGCTGTCGAAGGATCTGACGCTTCCACGTCTGCGCAGCGAATGGGATACCTCCACCGAAGAATCGGCGAACGCCGTAGACGAATGGACTGCGGCCAAGACCGGGAATCCTGCAAAACGGAGCGGACCGGAAGCTGTCGTGGCCGATCCGAAATTGCTCGCGCGAGCAGCAAAAGACCTCGAACGGTGGAACGACTACCTCACGAGCATTCCGGTCACCGATCGCGCGCAATGGGCGCGCGCGGCCGGCCGCACTTCGGGGGTGTTCGCGGCGTGGTCGGCGAAGGTCGAGACTCGTCCGGGGCCGCTCGCGCACGCGTCGAAGCAGCTCGCCCGCGCGGCGCAATTGCCGGCGTATCAGCGCGCCGCAAAGCCAGCCGGTGTGGTGTCGGCCGGCGGCGCGGCACTGATCGTCATGGCGTGCAAACCAGGCCTGGACGCCACCACCGGATACGTCCTGTTGCTGCGGCAGTTGATGAAAGCAACCGAAGCGATCGCGGCAGCGTCACGCGCGGCCGGTGACGCCGCGTACGCGCACGATCTCGAAGTCGTCACCCGGGAACGGCTCAGTGCGGTGCACGCCCGACTCGAAGCGGCGCAGTCGCCCTCAATGACGCAGACATCGGCAATCGTTGGCGATCGCGATGCTCATGTAGCAAGTGAGTCGTCGGGGTACACCGCGGCTGAACTCGCTGATGCTGAAGAGGCCGCACACGTGGCTGAGACGATGCGGCCAGCTCAGACATCGAGGAATCAGATCGAGGATCCAAATGGTGGACTTAATCGAGTCGCGTACCCGAAAGCGCCTCATCGCAGCCGCGACGGCAAAGGCGGTCGTTGATCCGGCGTGGCTTCCCGATTAGCTCTCGGTGTTCTTGCGTAAGTCACTGTCGAAGGCTTGTTGTTAGTGTTGCTCCGTGCCTGCCCCTGACTCCCCGAAGGTGTTCATCACCTGGGCGCACGAGAATACTGACTGGAAGCCCGAGCAAGTGCGGGAATGGAAACACCTAGTTGGGCAGTTCGCCGATGTGTTGATGACCGGGTGCGGCATCGACACCGAAATCGATCTGTGGCAGTCAGAGCCAACCGATTGGACCCGCTGGGGGCCGTCCGAGATTCGGAAGGCCGACTACGTCATTATCGTGACGAGCACTGCTTGGAAAGAACGATTCGACGGAGAGAACAAGCCCACAGAAGGTGCCGGTGCAGCAGCCGAGGCCGATGAGCTACTGGGTATCTACAACACCAGCCAAGCGGTATTTCGAAGCAAGGTCGTCCTGGTGCAACTTCCAGGTGTGGACAAGGCCGCCATCCCCGGCCGACTCCACGGAATCAGTAGATTTCGAATTAGCGATGTGACTGTCTCGGGCCTCGAGGAGCTTGTTCGTCACCTCACCGGCCAACCACGGTATCTGCGGCCCACCCGCGGGCGTGTACCTACTCTGCCTGCAGAACAGCTCAGCCCGACCGTCGAAAGTCCGCGCGATCAAGCGGACACACCGCAGGCTGTGTACGACACGCTCACACGCGGTGCGTACCTAGAACGAAGCCAGTCCACGTCCGACGCGCGTCATCGCTTTCGCCGACGTGGTGTCGGACTGGACGACGCTCAGATAGAGAGGACCCTCGCACACCCCGCGACGGTCCCGGCCGACATCATCGACTGCGCGGCGGGCGAAATGAGATTGCTGACCGCGGCTCTAGGTGCAGGAAAGTCTGATGTGGCCGAACAGTGGCACCAGGCGAATATCGAACGAGCCCTGGACGACCCAGACGCAGCTATTCCGGTGTGGTTCTCCGTGGACGATCTCACCGAGCCGCTCGAACGAGCAGTAGTCGATGAGGTCGGACGACCCACGCTCGCTCGCCTAGGCGTCGACGTCGTGATCGACGGTCTCGACGAACGAACTGACAGGGCCCCGAATGCCCTGAGACAGGCAACGGAGTTCTTAGCTCGATGGCCTCTCTCTCGGATCGTCCTGACCTCCAGAGCGACGCTCGCCGCCAAATCTTCAGACGTCGTCAGGTTGGGGCCGATCACACCCGATGACGGTCTCGCCCTCGCCAGCGCCGTCGCCGGGCGATCTCTTTATGGCGCAAACATCGACCAAACTTTGCTGCAACGTCCCTTGTTCGCGTTGCTCGTCGGACAACACATCGACATCGACGACGGCGTGGCCGGGGTTGCGGAACTCATAGACACTGTCGTGGGCCGAGTCGTCGAATCCGATTCCTTCGACCTCTACGTCGAGCTCAAACGACTCGCTGTTGAGACGACTCGTAACGGTGGACCGGTCGATCCATCGACGTTCACGACCGCCGCCGCAGCAGCACAGATCCGCAAGTCGCCCATGATCACCGTTTCCGACCGTGCCTGCGCTTTCTCACTTGCAACGTTCGAGCAATGGTTTGCGTCAAAAGCTTTGCTCGAAGGGGACATCGACACCGCAGAGTTGCTGAGTTCCTTGGTGTCTTTCAACCGCTGGAAGTACGTGTTTGCGAGCGTGTTCGCCGCAGGCGACCCGGTCAAGGTCGACCCGATCATGACCACATTGGTCGGGTGGAACCCGGGTGCTGCGGCGTGGGTGATCAAGGAGGCGCGCGACAGCGGCTTAATTCGGCCTCGCCCTGTGCTTGATGCGGATGATTGGGAGCGGGTTGGCTGGCGGCTGCGTACAGCAACATCAGGATGGTTGAAAGGTCTAGGACCCCTGTCATCTGCGTTCTGTATGTTTGCGCACGGTGCCGCTAGCACGTTCGACGACACTGCCCTTGCAGTGGACATCGACAAGAATTTCCTTCATGTCACTTGGCTCGGTGCGTCGCAGGTTCCGGATGCGTTGCTGCCACCCGTATTGAGAGAAGTGCCTAGTGGTCCCGATGGGCAGTACAACAGAACTCTTTTACGGCGTTCGGGTCCGCTGCCGGTCGGAGTTAATTGGGTCTGGGAAACGGCACAAAAATTCTTGGCCGACGACCTGAAGGATCGCTTCAAGGCGCTCGTCGATCGATCGGGCATCTCGAACGAGGGAGTAGTCCGAGACGAGTTCGTTGACGATCGTCGACAAAGATTCAACACGTTCGGTGCAGGGGACGGTAAGGCAGACCCGGACAACGTGGCTCTGTATCCGGGTCCGGATCGGCCCCCGACTGCCACCGCACCGTTCGGTGCGTACTCGAGCGCTGGAATGAAACACCGAGTCGAGCTAATCCTGAGCGCGGCAATGAAGTGCTATGTCGAACTGACCGAGCTACTCACTCCATCTTTCGGTAAGACTCTTGCCCACCGGGGGATGATGCCACTGGAGTTCTACGGTGTCATGTTTCATGATCCTGATACCGTTGCCACCGGCCACAACTGGGGTTACGGGGAGCCAGGTTTTCGCTGGCTGCTGAAACCGATCGCCACGGCAACTCCGAGCGAAGCTGTCGAGCCTTCGAATCGAGTTTCTCTCGCACTCAACGACAACAGCCGTTCAGAAGAGATCAATGATCAGCGCGCGTCGCTTTACCGCGAGTTCCGATCGTACGTGGAAGCCAACCCGGCCTACGAACCCTTCGCCGGCAGTTTCACCACAACCTCGGGGCAAATCGATGTGTTGAAGCAGCGGCCAGCAACACGGATCGCGGCCGGCTGGTTAGCGGAAGATCTTGCGCGCCTTGGTTTTCTGCCGGAGTCTTTGCGCACCACTTCATGGTGACTTGGGCGATTCGCCCGTCTTAGGCGGCGGTGGCACTATGTTGACGCGACGTCGCACGACAAGCGGTGCGCCGTCAGGGCCTTTGAAGTGGGACTCGACCCAGCGCCGTCGTCGCTCCTGCCGGTCCGGCCCGTAGCGGTAGGTGTGCCAGTGGCCGCGAACAATGTGTCGATTCTTGAGTCGGCTTCCCTGTCCGACCGAGTCGGCAGTAGTGGCCGATCCGCGGTAGCTGAGGTGGCGTACGACTGTTTCTACTCTGCGCCTTCGACTGTGGGTGCGTTTGGACAGAACGGTTTCGTCGCTGATGGTCAGGTTGGATCGTTCCATCCGAAGTAGGTCCGTGAACGCCATCAGGACGCGGATGAACAGAGCTGGATCGTCCCAGCAGAAGGTGTTTCGGAAGCCTTCGGGGGCTTGGGGAACATGCGGTGGCTGGGTGAGGAACCCCCAGCCTGCGCTCAGACCGGGCGGAGCATCGTCGGCAGGCTCACCGATGTCCATGGTCATGGATTGAAGGGGCATGTGGAGAGCGCGATCGGTGCCCCACCCTGCTTCACCGTTCTGGAGCAGGAATGCTTCGAGGCCGGCGGCCGTGGCCATCTGGATGCCGACGCTGTTGGAGGACGTGGGATCACTGTCTGTGTGCCAGAGCAGGTAGAACGATTCCTCGGGTACGGCCGCACCGAAATACGTGAACCCGCTGGGGGACGGTAGATCGGCCACTGTCGCGGGGACGAGGTCGGCAGGCTGTGCCGATGCCTCCTGCACGAGGGCCGACGCTTCAGGCGATGCGTAAAAAGTCTCGCCACTGACTGCGCCGGAGGTAACCGAAAGCGCCAGCCGTACAGCGAAGTTGCTGTACCGCTCGAATCGTTCTGCCTCGCTCAACTGTGGTTGCGGGTGGTCCCATCTGGGTGCCATCTTCTGGTGGTAGCGCAGCACATCGTCCAGCCGCGGTCGTACAACCGCGTCGAGGCCGTCGAGTAGAGCCGGCACGTGCTTGGGCAGCGGCGATCGAACCGCCCGCACGGCAGCTTGGGGCGGGGACGGGAACACATCATCGTTCGGACGACCGATGAAGTAGCCGGTCATGGTGGTACCTCCGCTGGTGAGCAGTCGAACCGAGAGTTGATACGCGCGTTGCGATGAAGATTGTGGCAAAGCGCTCCGACACGACTGCCCACCTCGAAGCTCGAAGTGGGCAGTCGTGTTCGTTCCGAGTTCGCGTCTACGGAGCGATCCAGATGTAGTTCGATACGGCGAATGCTCGCTGGGGGAGTACGGAGACGGTCACCCAGCTTGCGCCGAGTCCGGCGTCGACGGTGATGGTGGCGGGGCCTCCGTCGAGGGGGAGTTGTGCGGAGTGGGTGAACGGGGCGATGCCGTTGACCCAGTCGGCCTGGATAGTTGTTCCGCAGCCCGGACGTGCTCCGAGGTCTCCGCGGGGTGTGGCGGTGATGGTCAGCTGGCCGGGGTGGGCTCGGTCGGTGGTGCGGTCGATGTGGATGGGTCCGTTGCAGCCGGCGTTGTCTCCGACGGTGACGATGTCGTCGCCGGTCAGGCTCGGGGTTGCAGGTGGCACGTCCGCTGCTGCGAGACCGGTCCCGCCGATCAATGCTGCGGCGGTGATGGCTGCGGTGGCGACAGTGCGGGTGATGGTGTTCATGGGTTCTCCTGTGTTGGATGGGTGTTGGGCGTGAAGAGGGTCAGCGGCCGGAACGTTCGCGGTCGGTGTGCTTTCCGTTGCCGGGACGTCCTTTGCGCGCTCGAGGTGATTTCGTCGAAGGCACTGTAATGGCACCGGCGGGTGCGCCCTGGCAGATGTCTGCGGAGATCCGCGCGGCTATCGCTTCGTCGTCGACGCCGGCCGCGCGCATGTCTGAGGCGAACTGCTCGCGGCGTGCGGCGCTGTCGTAGCTGTGATCGGCCTCAGCACGTCCGTTTGCTTCCTGCGACCGCTCAGCATGCTCCGAGTTCTGGTCCCGGGCCTCACGTTCGTTCGTCGGCTGGGCCTCTGCGTCTTCTATGCCAGGGCCGGATCCGTAGCCGTCCTGTGCGAGCCGCTGCGTTTCGGCGTCCTGGTGCTCGGCGTCCGCGATGAGTGCTGCGGCTTGGGCGCGATCGAGTCCTGCCGCTCTGTCGGAGTTCTGGGCGAGGGCATCTTTACGCTGGCTGTCGTCGATGAACGCTCGGGCCCCGCGGTCATCGGTGATGTCGACGCCGTATCGACGATGAACTTCGCTGCGGACCGTTGCTGCGGCTTGCGTGGCGATCTCCGACTCGCTTTCCCATGCCTTGGCCTGCTCGTAGACGGTCGTGATGTCGTGAGGTGTCGCCCGGTCCCACCACTGAGGGGCGAAAGGCCTGCGGAGCTGGGTTTCGGCGGCGATCCGTTCGGTGCGGAGCCGTTCGCTGTATTCACGTGTGGCTTGGTTGCTGTGCTGCTCGGCCTCGCGTGACTGCTGTTCACGTCGGCGGGCGCTCTGTTCGGCGAAACGGGATGCGAGCTGCATCCCGACGCGGAACACCATCCCCACTTCTCTACTGGCGGAGCCGAGCTCGTCATCGGACATGTGGTGTCACCTTTCAATCGGCGGTCCGGCTCGTTACCGGATCGGTGGGGGGTCAGCGCTGTCGCTGGTCGGGGAACATCGCCGGCGGCGCGGGGTCCACGGGCAGCGCATGCAGCCGGTCGGAGTGTCCGGTGCGGGTATCGCAGTTCTGGAAGGGGCCGTCGGAGGCGAAGAGCTTTTCCATGTGGTGGTCGGCGTGATCGCGCAGCCACACGCTCATGCCGGTGTGTGGGTCCTTGCGCAGGTGCTCGAACGATCGCCACAGCGCTTCGAGGCGGGCGACGGCTTCGGCGTGCCGCCACCACTGCGGGCACCAGCACCGGTACGGTACGTCTTCGACCTCGCGGCGGTAGAGGACGGCGAGGTGGTCGCGCACGAACTCCTCGACCGACCCGAACTTGAGCGGTTCGGGCTCGTTGCTGGCCGCGTCTATCGCGGCGTCGAGCTCGGCTTCCATCCGAGCCCGTGTCGCCTCGGCCAGCTGGTGGTGCAGCTCGGGGGTCAGGAGCTCCTCGAACTGTGCGGCGGCGATCGCGTCGACTTCGGCGCTCAGGCGTCGATCGACGCCCGCCTGGACCCGGGCCTGCATCGGCTCGCTCAACGATCCGGTGGCAGCTTCGGTGGCGGTGTCGTCGAGGCCGTCGAAGCTGAAATCCTCGCTCACGCTGCACCCTCTCTGGTCAGGTCGACGTTCCCGACGAGGGTGACTGCGCCGGCGAGGGTGCGATCGGCTTCGGGGTCGTGGACTCTGATGGACGCGACGACGGCGGCCTGGTTCGGTCCTTCCCACCACGGCACGGTCCGCACGAGAACCGGTGTGTTGCCCGATGATCGGACGATGGCGCGTCCGCGGGGGAGGGCTTCGAGTTCGGCTTCGGTGAAGGTGCGTTGTTTGGTGCGCGAGCGTGAGACGCTGCGGCCGTGATCGCTCGTGGAGACCGATCCGCTGATTTCCCAGTGATCACCGATCGCGGTGGACATGTTGCGGAGGAATTCGCCGTCGTCGATCGCGACGCCGCCGCCGTAGACGCGGACGTTGGCGGCGGACCAGAGTTTGCGCATTCCTTCTGTGCCCCAGACGTTTACGCCTTGGGACCAGGACTGGAGGACGGCCATGATGATGATGCCGCGGGAGCCGTAGTGGCTGTAGAGGCCGGGTAGTTTCGCCCAGCGCACGACGTTGGCGACCTCGTCGAGCGGTGCGAGGAGGGGGACGGGGAGACGGCCTTTGGGGGAAGTGGTGGCGAGCTGTTCGGCGGCGTCGATGATGGCCACGGTCAGGGCGGTGACCAGGGGACCGGCGGAGCCGTTTCCTTCGCGGGAGAGGCTGTACATCGTGCCGCCCTCGGCGACGAACGCCCGTGGGTCGAAGTGCGGGCGAGTATCGCCGGGTCCGCTCGCACGGATCCACGGGTGCACTGCGGAGAGCTTGAGCGATCGGATCATCTTCTTGGCGGTGGTGAAGACGCCGGATCGCTGCTTCTCGGTCTGGTTGTACTGTGCGGCAAGGCCGTCCGCTTGCAGGCGGTATCGGCCGTCGGCGGTGCCTCGGAGGATTTCGACGGGCTCCTTGTTCTTCTCCTGCGTTGCCCAGGTGTAGACGTCGGTGATCGGGCGTCCGGCCACTGCAGCGGCGAGGATCAGCCCGGCGAGCAGGTCCTGGCCCTCGGGGTCGAAGAACGGGTCCTTCTTGGCTTCGACCCCGTCGTCGCCGGAGGCGAAGTGTTCGGCGAGGTCGGCGGCTTTGACTTCGTCGGTGACCCAGGTCAGCGGGTTCCACCACCAGCTGGGCTGTTCGTCGGCGACCTGCTGCGGGTCGAACACCCACACCGGGCGCCGCTCGAGGGACTCGACGGACACCATGCCCTTGGCCGGGACGGCCTTACTGTCGCCGTAGGTGCTCCAGTCCACCGCCGCGGCCTTGACCGGTTCCCCGGTGACGCGGTCGAGAAGACGGACGCTGCGCCAGAGCCGCGTCGCGTCGACGACGTCGCGTTTGTTGGAGGTGGTGATCACCCCGCCCGGGGCGTCGAGAATCGCCGGGATGACCCGCGAGGAGGACTTACCGGTCCGCGGCCCCCAGATGTCGCAGTGCAGGTCCTCGTAACTGCCGCGCAGCATCTGTTTGGAGAGCAGGTGACGGCCGACCTGGACGCCGGGTACCTGTGTGGGTGTCAGCTCGATCGCCAGGTCCGCTGCTTTGCGTCTGCATCCTTTCTCGCTGAGCGATTCGATGTCGCGGCCACGGCCGAGGTGGCGGGCCTTGTCGTCGACGCGGGTTTTCTTGCTCCGGTAGCGACCGAGCAGCACCAGCGCTCCGACCGCCGCCGCGAGCAGCACCAGTGCGGAGAGGACGACGACGATCGTCGAGCCGGTCTGCCATACGAGATCGCCGCGGAACAGGCGTTTGGCGATGGCGATGGGATTGTCCGGGGCGGGTTGGTCGGTGCCCAGGTGAATGCCGGCCCACAGTCCGCCTCCGGCGAGGGCGGCGACGGCGGCACCGAAGCCGAGCAGGACCAGGGAGCCGTCGGTGGTGGCGGGGTCTTTGACGCTGCGAGTGCGCATGTGTGGAGTCCTTCTCGTTGGTGGGCGGGTGTGTCAGGAGACTTCGACGATGGCGGTGATGGTGACGGTGAAGCCGGGGGCGGTGCGCGATCCCGGTGGATCGGCTACCTGGAGCGGTGTCACGGCGTGCGAATGGCCCTGTACGGCAACGAATGTGTGGCCTCGTTCGAGCTCGTCGATGTAGCCGACCATGCTGTCGGCTGCGATCTGCAGGGCGGGGGCGGGAGAAGGCCCGGCGGCGGTGCCGTGGCCGTAGAGGACCAGGAAGCTCATCGCACAGCCACCGCGTTGATGCGCCACACGCCGAGTTTGGTGGCGGTGAAGTAGGCCGCGAAGGTGTTGGTTCCCAGTGTCTTTCCGTCGGGGGTCGTGGCGGTTTGGGTGACGGTGACCACGCGTGAGACTCGGCCGCTCTGATCGGCGGGATGGTCGTCGCCGCCGATCGCGGCGACCGCGATGACGCGGGCACCTGCCTGTGCCCAGTCCTGCCACTGGTTGCCGGTGATCGGGGCGAGGGCGATGAACGAAGCGGCGTTGTCGGCGTAGTAGCGCTCGTCGAACAGCGGCTGCGCCCGCTTCGCTGCGGCGAGCTGGTTGGGCTCGTCTGCCGGGGTGTAGGAGAACAGAGTGGTCGCGGCGGCCAGCATGACCTGCTCGGGATCGGTCTGGTCGACCCCGGCGAAGGCCTGTGGCAGGTCCGGGGTCGAGGGCGCGGGTAGCGAGGTCGTCGGTCCGCCGGCATCGAGAGGCTGGTCACCGGTGTCCTGACCGGAGTCGTCGCTGCCGCAGCCACCGATGACCAAGGTGAGGGCCGCCAGCAAGGCCAAAGCGGCGCGTCGGTGGGTGCGTGGTGTGGTGGTCATCCGAATCTCCTGACGTACATGTCTTCTCCGGCCCAGCCGGAGAGCGGCATGATCGAGACGGTTTGGCCGGACTGGGGGGCGTTGAGGAGCATGTCCTGGCCGCCTTCGGTGCCGGTGTAGATACCGACGTGGTGGGTGTTGCCTCCGGAGCCGAAGTAGATGAGGTCTCCGGGTTGCTTGTCCTCGAACGGGATCTGTTGTCCCCGTGGGTCGCCCAGCTGTCCGGGGTTGGAGGTGTCGCCGGTGTAGTGCGGGAGCGTGATCTTTCCGCCCGATGCTTGGAAGACCGCGTAGAGGGTCAATCCGGAGCAGTCGAACCCGGTTTTGGCGGTGTCGCCGTTCGCGTCGGCTGCGCCTCCACCGTCGCTGATTCCTCGGGTCGGACCGCTCGAATCTCCGCCTCCCCATGCGTAGGGTGTGCCGATCCATCTCGACGCTGCGGCAATGACATTGGCTCCGAACGGGCCGCCGGGGACGAAGGTCGGTCCTCCGCTCGCTCCGCCGGCAGGCGGGGTGCAGGCACCGGGGGCGGTGCCGCCGTCGACGACGGCGGTGGCCACAGCGCCGGTGCCGTTGTTGGCGATCGCTGCGAGGTCGTCGGCGGTCAGGTCGGCGCGGGCACCTTTGAACTGTGCGTAGAGCTGGCGGGCGAGTGGTTCGTCGTCGGCGTAGGCCCCGGGGTGGCCAGACCCTTGCACTGCTTGGGCGGCGTCGGTGACAGCCATCGACTGCCAGCCGGGGATCTTCAGCAGGGCGGTGTAGAACTTGATGTTCGCGGTCACTGGATTCATCAGCTCTTCCGTCGTGCCCCAGATCGTGACTTGTTGCTGAAATTGGTTGACCGACAGGTGATCCGATCCAATGCCGTCGTGGGGGTAGTTCGTGGAGTCCGGGACGTTCGAGCTGGCGAGCATCCGATAGGTCGACTCCTGGCCTTCGGTGGCGAGCGCGACGACGATTCCCTGTTCGGGTACCCCCATCGCCTCGCCGATGGCTACGGTCTGTTTCGCCAGTGCGAGCTGTGCGGCATTGAGGCCGCCCGTTCCTGCACCGGGGGAGCTCGAGGTCTGTGGCTGGGCGGCGGTGCCGGGCTCGGCGGCCTTGGCGACCCACGGCGCGGGGTCGACTGCGGTTCCAGCACCGTCGGGGAGCCGCGCGCCCTCCCACACCTCGAAATGCAGGTGTGCGCCCGTCGATTCGCCGTCGTTGCCGATCTTTCCGATCTCCTGGCCGGCCGAGACGTGCTGGCCGGCAGAGACGAGGACACCGTCGGCGAACATGTGACCGTAGACGGTGGAGTAGGTCCGGCCGTCGATCTCGTGGTCGAGGATGATCCAGTGCCCGAATCCGGCGGCCTCCCCGGCTTCGGCCACACGTCCGTCTGTGAAGGCGTAGATCGGGGTGCCGACCGGGCCGGCGCGGTCGATGCCCTGGTGGACGGTGCCCCACCGGGGGCCGAAACCGGAGCTGTCGGTGGTGGTGTCGCTGGCGGTGGGCTTGACCAGCGTCCCGGCCGGCGCGATCGCGCCGGCCGCGGCACCGGACGGGGGAGCGCAGGCGATGGTCGTCGACGCCGGAGCGAGGATGACCACCACGATCAGGACCAGCCCGAGAAGTGTCGCGGCGGTGGCGACGAGGAGTTTCTTGGCGTCCACGTCGCTATGCGCGCCGACCGGTGTGCGGACCCATTCCTGCGGTCAGGGTGGCGATCAGCTCCGTCGCGGCCGCGAGCTGGACTTTGTGTTCGCGGGCGCGGCGCTCAGCTTCTTCGGTGGTGACGGGGGCGGCGTCGCGGCCGGCGGCCACGACCCAGTTGCGCAGGGTGTTCGGGTGGACCTCGAGGGTTTCGGCGACGAGCTCGATCGCTCTCCACCGGGAGGACACCTCGGTGGCGACCTTGGCGACGGTCTGTACTGCTGCTGCCCGCAGTTCGGGGGTGAGGCGCTTGTACTTGCGTTCGGCGATCATGCGAGCGCTCCTGCTTGCTCAGGGGCGGCGATGTCGGCTTCGATGACCTCGCGGACGAGGTTCGCGTCGGCGAACTCACTGAACCGGGAGTTGGTGTCGTGGATGCCGGCGTCGATCTCGGCGGCGGAGAAGATCAGCTGTACCGGGATGCCGGGGCTCAGTTCGCTCTCGCCGATCTTGATCAAGAACTTGCCGAGTCCGGATGGGGGCTCGATCGGCTCGTCGTGTTTGCGGCGATCTCCGGTCATGGGCGGCGGCGCGGACCATCCGCTGACCATGTCGGATTCGGTGGCCGTGAACTTGACGATGCCGGCCAGGCGTTCGACTTCTTTTTCCGGGATCGGGCCGATGACCTTGACGCGGGCGCGTTCGAGGAAGCCCAGGGCTTTGTTCGCCGATCCGGTCGTCGACTGCGATTCGAGGTCGGTGATGGTGTGGGTGATCATCCACAGCGCGGTGGCGATGGCTCGGTTCAAGCGGGTGAGGGCGTTGACGCGGTCGACCATGAAGTCGCCCAGTCCCAGGACCTGCCAGAGCTCGTCCATGATGGCCTGGAAGTAGCGCTGCGGTCCCAGGCCCGCGTCGGCGAGGGCGTGTGCGGCTTCGATGGCGGCGAAGCCGTCGGACCAGCACACGAGCATCACGGCCGCTTTGAGTTTGGTGTCGCCTTCGGCGATGTGCGAGACATCGATGCAGATGGCGACGGCGTCGATGTCGATTTCGGTGGTGGTGTGTCCGTTGAACACTTCACCGAACCGTCCTTTGATCAGCCCGCGCAGTGATTGCCGGAGGCGTTTGGTCGAGCGTCGGTACTCCTCGACGGTGTCTTCGCCGGCGTCGGCGATCAGTTCGGGGTGTCCGTCGATGACGAGGGCGAGCAGGTCACCGAGTAGGGGCGGGCGATCGGGGGTGTAGCCCATCTCGCCGTAGAGCAGGTTCAGCGAGGTCGCGAGGATGGTTTCCTCGAAGTCCTGCACCTGGCCGCCGCGGGAGAGTTCGATCAGTCCCGAGACGACCTGGACCTGGCGGCCGCGGAGCTCGGCGAGCATGCGGCGCTGCAGGTCGGGGAACGCCGAGAGGGTGGGGATCACCGATCCCAGGACCCCACCGGCGAGCGGGTTGATGCGTCCGTATCCGTAGCCGAGATCGATCACCTGGCCTCCGACGGCTTCGATTTCCTTGCGGTAGTCGGGCTTGACGTCGGCCAGGACGAGGGTGGTGACGTTCTGTGCGATACCGCCCAGGACCACGCGTCGTACGTACGAGGACTTGCCGTAACCGTTGAGTCCGAGCACGAAGCCCACCGGTGCGGTGATCAGACCTTCGATGAACCAGTTGAGCAGGTCGAAGCAGACCGCGGCGCGGGTGAGCAGGTGTTGCCCGATCGGGGTCCCGATCAGTGGTGCTCCGGCACCGACCGACCACGGCCACAGGCCGGCAGCTTGGACGGAGGTGGCGCGGTATTCGATCTGTCGGCCGACGGTGTTGGTGCGCCCGCCCCCTGGGCCGGCGAATCCGCGGTCGGTCAGGCGCAGGGTGGAGCGGGCGAAGCCGTCGGCCGAGGACGAGTAGTCCGCGGCGTCGCGGTTGCGGCGGCGGCGGTCGTCGGTGGCGAGCCTGTGTTTGGCCCACATGCTGCGCACGCCGGGACGGTTCGCGGCGACGACCAGGGCCGCGCGGGCGGTGTCGTCGAGGATCTTGACCATGGACGGGTCCTCTTCTCGTCTCGGGTGCTTATCCGGCGAGTGCGCCGGGGAGGGTGGCGTGTTCGGGCAGCACTGCACCGATGCCGAGGGAGCCGTAGAACCCGGCGGCCTGCCAGCGGTAGGCGCGGCGGATCTTGAGACGGCACTGCACCGACAGATCGCGGACGATGGCTTCGATGGCCGGGATGTCGCCGGTGAGGGGCTCGGTGACGGTGATCAGCACCCCGAAGCGCACGAGTCCGTGGCCACGGGCCTGCTCTTCGCGGGCGCGGGAGGTCGATTCGACCTTGATCGAGGCGGTCACCGATCCGATGCCGCGCCCGCCTTGCTCGGCGATGAGTGCGTTCTTGTAGTCGGTGTCGACGATCTTGACCGCATCCGCCGCGGTGTGGGGTCGGTAGATGATCGCGACACGTTTGCGAGGCACGTCGGGATTGGGAGCGAGGATGCGCCGAAGGACGCCCTCGTCGACGGCGCTGGCGGGAGCGGAATCCATTTCCCAGGTCACCGACCGGCCACCGTCGTGGACGTACTGGTCGAACTTCTCCTCGTGCGAAACCGGTCCGGCGTCGTCCCAGTGAAGTCCGTGTCCCGCCGAGCTCGACGACGCGCGTTCGAGATCTGCCTGTGAAGCGGGATCGGTGGAGCGCCGGACGAAGGCGACGATGTCGGCCGCAGGCATGGGCCGGACCATCACCGACGCCGATTTGAGGGCCGCGCACAGCCCTGGTAGTCGACGGCTGATCTCGACGGCCTGCTCGGACGGGTCCTTCTTGCGGGCATCAGTGGTGGCGCGGAATGTCACTGCGATCCGGGCCTCGAGCTGGACCTGTTCGGTGGGCAGCGACTCGGCGAGGTCGTACATCGAATGCTGAGCCAGGGCAGGTGCATTCGGCGCGGTGTTGCGGTCGACTTCGGCGAGCAACCGGTTACCGGTTTCGGGGACTGTGTCGATGACCGGGACGACGGCCACGATGTCGGAAGTCTGGCCCATCGCGGCGAGTACGACTCCCCATTCGCCGACCCAGTTGTTGATCAGGGACTGATCGACTGCTTCGTCGCCCTGCGGCCAGGCGCGCAGCACCACGGTGTAGCAGTGCTTGGCGGGCATGTGGATCATCCCGAACCGGAACCCGGCGGCGTCTTCGCCTTCGTAGAGTTTGGTCGGGGCCATGATGCCCGGGAGGAACGCTTTGCCTCCGGGTAGTTCGGAGAACAGCCCGCCTCGGTAGATGTTCTCTTTCCTGCGTCGTGCTCGTATCCACTGCATTCTCAGCACCGTCATTTCGTATCCGGATCGACCATCTCTGCTCCACACCAGCGGTGCGGCAACAACTGTCGCGATTGTTGCGACGACCACGCCTGTGCCGAAACCGGCGAACATCATGGTCACCATCACCGAGATCACCAGGACGAACCCGATGATCGTCGCTGCCCATGTCGCACCGAACAATCCGGTGTTTCGGGGCTTGGTCCACCCGTGGTAGAGCAGACCTGCTTCGGTTCTCGTCGCCATCTACTCACTCCTCGGATAGGAAAGAACACGTTGCGCCACAACCGGTGTGGCCGATGTCGGGGTGGTCATCGCGGTATCGCGTGTCGGTTACCGCTGCTGCTGTTGTTGTTCGAGGTTCGGCCACCGGCGAGGTCGTCGGCCGAACGTCCTGCGCCCGCAGCTCCGGACCCCACCGCCTTGGCTGCCTTCGATCCCGATCCGCCGCCCGATCCTCCGCGAGATCCGTTGGCGCTCTGACTCTGTCGGCCTGATGCCGAGGACGGCGAACCGCCTGGCGAGGGTGGGGTCAGGTTCGGTCGTGGGCTCGGGCGACTTCCGCCGCCGCCGCCGCCACCACCACCACCACCACCGCCACCGCCGGCGAGTCGTCCGGCACCACCGGCCCCTCCGGAGAACGCTGCCGCGCCTGCGCTGCCGCCACCGACTGCTTTGCCTGCAGCCATGGACTTTCCGCCCGTGGCGACCGCAGCTCCGGCCATCAGAGCTGTTCCTGCTGCGGCGGCACCGGATCCACCCGAGCCGACGGCCGCGACCGCCGGCACCAACAGGCGCATCATCGCGGGCAGAACCGCCGCGGCCATGGTGAGCATGACGATGCCCAACAGCGATTGTTGGAGCTGGTCGATGTCGGGGATCTCGCCCTCGGTGACGTTCGCCGAGTTCTGTGCGGTCAGGAACGCCATCGCGTAGACCAGTGCGCCGACGGGCTTGAAGAGCAGGAACGCAATGATCCAGGCCACGATCTTCTCGTAGGACTGTGAGCCGACCGAGGTACCTCCGGCCGCGGCCGCGAGCGGTGCGGCCGCGACAGCGGCAATGAGAAGCACCTGGCGGGCCACGAGCATCACTGCCTGCGCGATCGCGCCGAGAAGTCCGACAAATCCGATGATCAGCATCAGCCCCGGGGTGGCGCTGCCGTAGGAGTTGATCGAGAGCATCGAGTCGACCATGCCCACCGGGTCACGGTTGGAGGTATCGGTGATCAGCCAGTCCGAGAACGCGTCCCCGGCACGGGTTCCCGCGGCGACGACGACGGAGAACATCGTGGCGGCAATGACGGTGCGGGAGAGGGCCTTATAGGTTTCTTCGGCTTCGTTGAGCAGTGCGTGACGACGCGCAGCCGCCAGACGCAAGGCCAGGAAGATGATCGTCGCGACCAGCAGTGCGAGTTGTATCCAGCCCGTGTACTCCGAGATCGTCTGCAGCGGAGTGAAATTCTGCAGATCCGGGTTCGGGATCTTGATCCACCAGGTCATCGCCATGGTCAGTACTTGCGCCATGCCGGTGAGGATCGACTGCACGATCTCCCCGAACTGCGATTCCCACATCTCCGCGAACTGGCTGGTGGCGAAGTTTTTGGCTGCGTCGAGGGGGTTGCCATCGGCGGCGCACAGTGCGCCGCTCGCGCCGCCGATCAGATCGCCGATAACCGGCAACTGCGTGCCCAATACGTCTCCGACGACGTCGCCGGCGGTGTCGCACGCGGTGGTCTGCGCCGAGTCCGTCTGTGCCGTGTCGTCCGGGGTGGGTTGCTGCGCGGCCGCGATCGCACTGCCGGTCAGCATCACCGCAAGCGCGATCACCAGTGCCACTGCGGTCGACCGGAGGTACCGGAGGGCGAGGGTCGTCATTTGCCGGGCCATTGCGTCCACCCCGCCAACGTCGGGGTGTTGCCGACCTTGCCCGCCTCGGCGAGCTTGAGGGACCAGTCGCCGCCGCGCCAGAGCAGCTCGATCGGCACCGTGGTCCAGCCGTTGCCGGAGACGTTCTTGCCGGCGTATTCGATCACCGCGTAATCCGAGGAGTAGTAGGTCAGGCGGTAGGCCTCCTGTCGAAACAATGGCTTGGCCGGCGGCGCGGTGTTGCCGGCCGCGATCTGACGTTGGGCGTTGGCGAGATTGCGGTCGAGCTCGGTCTGCAGCTCGGGGGTCGAGGCGACCGCTCGGGTACTCATCACTGCCGCTGCACCCTCGAACGTGGATTGGCTGCGGTTCACCAGCTGCAGTCCCGCCAGGGCCGCGCCTTGTGGGGTTCGAGCGAAGCCGGTGGCGAGGGCACCGTCGACTGCGGTGGGCCCGTCGGAGGCGGAGAACGGGAGGGGATAGTTCTGCACTTTCTGCCAGATCACCCCGGCAGGCGGGGCGCTCTGGTAGTCGGCGGAGCTGGGATCGGGGCGAGAGCCGGGGTCTTGGTCGAGGGCGATGCCGTTCGGGTTCGGGGGCACCTCGACGCGGAAGCCGAGTTCGTCGAGGTAGGGCAGTCCCCAGTCGGCGCGGTTGCTCTGGGTCGGCTGCGGCGCGGCGGGACTGGCGGTGTCGGGTTGCGACGCGGCGCTCTCGCGGGCGCTGCGGTTGATCAGGACGGCCGCGGTGCCGCCGACGACGACGAGAACGATCACGATCACCGACAGCACCAGCGTCCACCGGCGTCCGCCCAGGACCTGTCCGTCGTCACCCGGGGACGACGGCACGGGATTGTGTCGCGGGGCTGTGCTCATCACGATTTCTCCAAGGGTGTTGCCTCTGCCGGTACTTCGGTGATCGAGCGCACTCTGACGGTGGTGTCGCCGGGCTCGGGAAGCAGTAGCCGCCAGTCCTCGCCCGACCAGAGAACTGCGGTGTCGGATGCGGCGATCGATTCGTCGGGGAAGGTGGTGTAGATCGTCAGAGCCGCCCGCTCGGCGGTGTAGTCGGTGATCCGGTACCCGGCGATCGAGGGACGCTCGTCGGCGGCAGGGGGTGCGGTGATCGAGATCAGCTGCCGGTTGACGGCGAACGAGTCACGTGCAGGTCCGGGAGCGACCGCGGCATTGACCACCGATGGCCATTGGTAGTCGGGAGCGACCGAGATCCGCACGGTCTGTTGCAGTGCTGCCAGGGCCGCACCCTGCGGGTCGTGAGTGAATCCGCCGACAGGGCCGCTTCCCGGATTGCGGGCCGGGCCCTGATCGCCGACAGGCAGTGCGATGCCTTGGTAGTCCTGCCAGCGCACCCCGGTCGGTGGTGCGGACGGATCCGGGGCCGTCGAGGTGGTCGGAGCCGCCGTATCGGTGGCTTCGGTGCCGCCGGAGCTGCAGGCCGTGGCCAGTGCCGCTGCGAGCAGCCCGACGGCTATCCATGCTCGTGCCCCGCGGATGCGGGGTGCCCCGTCGTCGGGTGTGGATGCGGTCATGGTCGGAGATGCCTCTTTCGTTACGCGATGCTGGGGCGCTCGCATGGTCAGAACGTCAACAGGGCTGCGGCGATACCGGTTGCGGCAGAGGCGAACACGGCCGAGATGAGCGTGACCACGATCGATTGAGCGGCGTCGGTCTCGTGGGGGGACTCTCGTCGGGTGTAGGCCAAACGTCCTGCGGCCCAGATCAATCGGATGGTGAATATCGCGAAGGCGAACCAGAGCAGGTATTGCAGCAACTGCACCAATGGTTCGGTGACCTCGGTCGGTGGTGTCTTCACCTGTGCACGCTCATCCGGCGACGCTGGTCATGATGGTGCCGGCGCTGGTGGCGATGACACCGCCGATCAGGGCACCGACAATGATCTTCGGCGATTCCAGTGCCCCGCCGTTGTACTTCTCCCAGCCGAATTTTCCGCCGCCGTAGACCAGTGCACACACCCCGGCGAGAAGGACAAACCAACTGAGCCAGCGGCCCAGGCGTAGGAAGCCGTCGGACTTCGGGGGCGCTTCGGGGGTGAGCTCGATCTGGGCGAGGATGTCGATTCCGGTGTGCAGGCTGTGCAGGATCATGGCTTTCCTTTTGTCGGGGTGGTGGAGCGTTGAACGTCGAGGAGGATGGCCTCGCGTAGTTCCGATCCGACGGTGGCGATGTCGGCGGGAACGTCTGTGGCACTGCGCTTTTTCTCCGGTTGCGGATCGAACGGTGACCAGACCGCCAGGCCGCTGGGATCTCGCGCGAGTGGGTACTGCTCGATCCAGCCGATGCGCCAGTCGCGGCCGACGAGTGCGGTGACCACGTCGCGGGTCTGCTGGATCTGTTTGGGCAGCTTTCGACCCGGTCGGTCGGCCACGGTGATCAGGCCGATGATCGTGGAGGGTCCACCGTGGCCTGCGGTGTGTTGACGGAGCAGTTCACCTGCTTTGACCAGTCCCGAGACGGTCTCGCGGGCAACGATCGCGACGTAGGGACTTTGCTTTCCGTACCCGCCGGGCCAGCGGTCACCGCAGTCGCCGGCGGGAGCGAGGACGTGGGCGAGGGTGCTCACGCCTGCGCCGCCGTGTGCGCCGAGCAGCCAGAGCATCGGGGACGGGGAACGATCCGGTAGTGGTATCGGCCTGTCCCAGATCGGGAGCTCGCGTTCGGGTAGGCGCATCGAGAGATCTCCCGACTTGCGGGGTGTCTGGTTGCTGGAGGTCGCGAGGTGGGGAATGCTCACCGGTCCTGCCCTCCGGCGGCAGCGCGGACGGTGTTTGCCCGCAGCTGCTCGTAGGCGGCGGACGTCGCTGGGTTCAGCTCGTCGGCCGTAATCGGCAGCCCGGTGGCCAGGTGAGGGTCGTAGGGGATGTCGAGGACGGCGAACACTTTGCCGTGCAGGTGGTTTCGGAGTTCGTTGAGGTCGATTCCAGGTGTTCCCGGGAGCTGGTGGGATATCGCGATGATGGTGCGCAGTGGGCCTGCATCCGTGGCGGTGTAGCGGATGGTTTCCAGTGCCGCGCGCATCCGATTGACGGCATCGGCGCGGGCATGGACGGCCAGGACTATCGCCGCCCAGGGCTCGGACCGCAGCGGATCGGCTGCGGCGCGGCCGAACCCGCGGTGTCCGAGGTCGTAGATCGAGGTATCGACTTGGCTGCGGAGGTAGCGATCGATGCCCCGGTATGCCGGCTCGGCCGACTGCAGCCAGGCGCGCCCGAGTATGTGTGCTCCTGCCGAGGTCGCAGAGGTGCAGTCGGCGACCGAGGCCGGCACGTTGTCGGGGTCGGAGCTGTCGAAGGCGGTTTCGATGACGGTGTCGCTGACCATGGAATCTGCGCCGCGTTCGACCAGATCACCGCCTGCAGGTGTTGCGTCGACGACGACCACGTCGTGGCCGCGGGCAGACCATGCGTTGCCCAGTCCGAGTGCTGTCGTGCTCGCTCCTGCGCCCCCGCAGGCACCGAGGACCAGAGTCATCGGTGGTATCGGTTCGGGGGCGGGCACCGGTTCGGGGTGAGCACGTAGGGGAAGGACCCGTGCGCCCTGGTCCGCGGGGTCGGGTAACGGACTCTCTGGGGGCGGGGTGAGCCATTCGCTCATCCATTCGGCGCGCTCTTCGGTCACTGTGCTGCTCCGATCGAGGTGATGAAGGTGCGGCCACCGGCGTCGGTGGTGCTGATGGTCTGTTTGTCCGTGGTGCGAGTGCCGTCGCTGTACCGCTGTTCGAGGGTCACGGCGTAGGTGTTCGGGGCGGCGGCCCGGATGCTCACGCAGTGCTCGGTACCGGCGGGAATGGTGTCGATGCCGCGTTGGAGCTCGTCGGCGGTTGCAGACTTCAACTGCGCGTTCGGCGCGAGGATCTCGCGGGCGGCCGCGCCGCTGCGTTCGACGTAGTAGGCGTGCTCGAACGCCAGGATTGCTGCGCTTCCCGAGGTGGTACCGCCTGGGCCCGCGCCGGTCACCACGCCGTCGGTCACCGATTCGGGGCACCAGGAGTGGGCGAGCGCAGCGGTGGTGGTCGTGGGTGCGGGCAGCTCGGATGTCGGGGCTGGGGTCGACACGGCCTCGATCTCGGGCGTGGTGTCCGGGTCGGAGGTGAAGGCAGAGACCGCAAGTGCTCCGACACCGATCGTCATCGCGACGGCCGCCGCGGTGATGCCGAGCGCGCGGGCGTTGACGGGGCGGCGTCGAGCGGGGCGTGGGGTATCGGTCGAGACGGGCTGTGGGGGCGCGAGAAGCCAGTGCGACCCGTCGTCGGCGGAGCGGGTGTCATCGGTCTTGTCTGCTGGAACGTCCTGTGGCGGTGTGGGATCAGCCACCGGGGTGGCGTCGAGGGGATCGAAGGGTGGAAACCAAGAGTCGAGGGAGGTCGATGCTTCGTTGTTGTATGTCATCATCTTTGGTTCCTGTCTTCGAGAGTCCCTGGCGCACAGCAGGTGTGCGCCAGGGGCTTTCTCAATTCGGCAGAGCGGCCGGGGTCGTCGTGGTCGGCCTGCTGCTGGCCGGTGGTGTGACGACGGCGGTGGTGGTGATCGCAGTGCTCGGGAGTGGGGAGCTGGGGTCGGCGTCGATGCCGCCCGTATCGGTCGAACCGTTAGCCAGGTCCTTGGCAAGCGCGACGAACCAGTCGGTCACGAACGCCGTCGCCGATTCACCTGTCGGGGTGGTCGGTGTCGACCCGTAGGAGCCGTGTTGAGCGATGGTCGACGAGTACTTCGTCAGGGTCGCCAGGTTCAACAGGTCCTTGTTGTCGGTGATGTTGTCTTTGACAGCGGTGAAGGCCTGGTTGGTCAACCGCGATGTCGTGGCCGGGGGAACGAGCTTGGCGGCCGCGCCGAGGAGCTTGGTTCCGAGCAACCCGACCGCGGCGACGGGGTTGGACATCCCGACTGTGGCGAGTTCGGCGATATTCGCCGGCGTCAGGATCTCTTTCGCGACCGTTTTCACGGCGTTGAACCCGATCGTCCCCACCTTGAGCAGAGCCGAGATCGCCTGGTCGGCAGTCGGTAGCGGGGTATTGGGATCCGATGCCACCGCGAGACGCTCGGACAGGGACTTCTTCGGAGCGATCGACAGGTTCGCCAGCGTCGTTCCCTTGATGTCCTCGTTGACCACCGTCACTGCCGTCTTGATCGAGGTCATCGCCAACGCTTCCGCGACCGAGGACAGGGACCGAACCGGGTCACCGGCCGAGAGCTCGGACTGACCGGCGATGTTGGTCACCACCCGCAGGATCGGCGAATCCGACGGTGCGTCACACGCGAGATCTCCGGACTGGCAGAAGCTCGCGACCCGGCCGGTCAACGCGCCGTAGTTGCTCACCGTGTCCGACGTGGGCGCGATACCTCCACCGGTCGGCGCGTTCTGGTCGAGGGCCTCGATCTTCGAGACCTCTGTCCCTGCGGTGCCCGGTGCAGGCTTTGGGGTCGTCTGCCCTGGTGCACCGGGAAACAGCGGTGCACCCACGGCCCGAGTCGGGTCGCCGAAGGTGGCGACCCCGACGAGCTTGGCGGCCGGAATCGACCCCTGACCGGCTCCGACTTTCTGTGCCCACGTCGAGACCGCGTGAGCGCCCTGGCTGTAGCCGGCGGCGGTGAATTTCGTTTCCGGGCATGCGGCAGCGACCTCCGCAGCCATGGCGTCGATGCTGGTCTCCGCACGCTCGACCGACTGTGTGTAGGGGACGTTGCCGCCGGGCACCGCGCCGCCGAACCCGGCGTCGTACGGCACGTACGCCCGCCCAGCGAGCTCGGTACCACCGGATACGGCTTTGGCGAGCAGAGGCATGAAGACCTGCGAGAGCATCCCGGTGTCGGTCGTCGGCGCGGCATCGGGGGCGGACTCCCCGGTCCCTTGCACGCCGAGGGCGAACAGCGCCGGGCACGGACCTGTGATGAGGTCCGTGCCCGATTCGCTCGGAGCAGCCAACGCCGGCGACGTGGCATTGACCACGACCGCCACAGTGGCGGCCGCAGCCAACGCCACGCGAGCAACGCGGAGTCGAGGACGCGAGGTCACAGGTGCCATCCAGCAGGGGCAACCGAATCCAGGAACGATCCCGCCTGCGCTGCAACGTTGTCGGCAGCGGCGAGTGCATCGGCACCGCCCGGCTGCGCAGCGACGATCTCCCGCACCTCCAACGGATGCGCGGGTGCGATGCTCGCTGCCTCCGGAGGAGTCCATACCGGGGCCGCGACTGGCGTGGGTGCCGGGGCAGGTGCAGGTGCAGGTGCTGGGGCGGGCGAAGGTGCTTCACCGAGGTTTTCGCCCGCACCGTATGCGCCGCCGACGACACCGCCGATGACCGCTCCGGCTGCGCCGACACCGGCCGCTGGAATCAGCGCTGCAGCAGCGCCGACCGCTGCACCGATCGCTGCACCACCGGCTGTGGCGGCGACACCCACCGGGACAGCTCCGACACCGGGGATCAGAACCGACCCGACTCCTGCGCCGGTGATGCCGCCGATGGTGCCGCCGATCAGGCCGCCGGCCAAGATCGCCGCTGGTGCTACGACTGCGTAGGTCGTGACAGCGGAGGTCGTTCCTCCGATGAGGACGCCTGCCGAGGTGCCGGCAGCCATCCGGTCCGAGCGTGTCGTCGGGATACCGAGGTTGTTGAAGTACGTCGCGCCTTGGGCTTCGAGCACAGCGGCGGTGTTGTTGACACGGTCCGCGTCGTCCTGGCTCAACCAACCTGGCTTCTCGCCGGAGATAGCACCGAAACGAACGGTGTTGTCCGGGGCCTGAATCGGAGCAACCGGCGTACCCGGTGCTACGACCGTCTCGTCCTTGGAAGGTTCGGGTACAGCGTCGGTCGAGGGCTGTGGGGCAGGCGTCGGCGGCGTCTGCTCGACTTTGGGTTCGCTGTAGTAGATCGGCGCGTTGTAGTTGGGAACCGAACGGGTCGGTGCGTTGCGGTACTCCGCCGGTGGCACGTAGGGGCCGACGTACTGCCAGTCCGCCGTCGTGCCTGAATCTTGCTGCGATACCGACGGGGACGGTGCAGTGACGCTCGGCTGGCCGCCGGGAACTTCTGTGGTTACCCCGGGCTGCCCTGTCGCGGCAACGGCGAATCCAGCGCCGGTGAACATCGCGGCCACCGTCAAAGTGAGCGCTGCTGTCGCTGACGCTGCGACAGGGCGAGGGATCGCACGGTGGCGTGCTTTAGTTGAAGAGCGAGTCGGCATGGTGATATATCTCCTTTGAGATTTGTTGACCTACAACAAATTTGGATCTCAGATCGGTCGAGCAATTCAGCTATTGACCAGCAGGGAGGCTATGTGGGGCAATCGCATCGGCATGTGTGGATGTCGATCCGATTGCCTCACTTACTCATTTAGATCTAGCCGAACACCACCGACCAGAACCAAGGCTGCTGAAAAATCCACATCGGGTATCGGAATCCTTTCTGTGCGGACGGGTGTGATCTCGAGGAGTGATGTCCCGGCGGGGTCGCGCAGCGCTGAACATGATGAATGCGCTCACTGCGCGACCCTCGCGCCGGTCCACCGGTCGAGCTACAGGGCGCGGGGGAGCTCCTGTAGCTCACGAGTGGGACTATCAGCGAAAGCCCACCCGAGTCGGGTTGCAGTCCGGACTGTCAGGTCTAGGGCTTACGGGTAGGAATGGACCGCTCCTTGCACGATGTGGATGGACTCCACTCGGCTAGCAGGGCTCCGTCGTCACCGATGTATTGGTGGCGACCGGAATGCCCGTGGTCGAGCGAGCAGGCAATCAAGTCGCCATGTGTCCGATTTACGACGATTGACGCGCAGAACTGTTTCTGCGGGAGGAAATTTGGCACCATCGCATCCCGTGCGGCACTCACCTTGATTCGCCCCCGTAACCCCGGCGAAAGCGGCGATGTCGGGCGAATGCACCTGCCGTCGCACTTTGTCCGTAACGGCCCAACGCTGAACTTCGACGACGGCAATTGCTGATCTCAGCCGTCGATGGCAATTGCGATGCGGCAAGGGCGAAAGACGCGAACATGTGGAACTCCCGACAGGAAAGATCGGACGGAACCTGCGAACAGACCGACCTGATGTCCCGCGCTACAAGCAGTGCTGAGAACGACAAGCACCGAGGAATCCCTTTTGGGCGCGCATCAGGACTGTAGAACAGGTTAGGTGCACCGCGCAATCCGTTCTGCTTCGTGGAACTCAAATCGAATAGGTGCATGGATGCAACAGTAACGCGCAACTATAAAACGCACAAGAGTTCGAGGCTGCGGTGGATCGAGCAAGATGGGACTGTCTTGTAGGTTCGACAGGGAGTTGGGGACAGTGCCGCGAAGCGGAGTTCGTGGGTTTCGCGCCGACCGGTTGCGTGAGCTGCGGGTACGTGCGGGGTTCAGTGCTGACGACCTTGCGGCCAAGGTGGGCGCGACCAGGCAAGCAGTGTCGACCTGGGAAACGGGGCGCTCGACGCCACCGCCTGCGACGCTTGGCCGAATTGCGAACGCACTGCACACGTCGGTCGCAGCGCTTGTTCCGATCCCGGAGTCTCAGCTGAAATTGTCCGACCTTAGGGTGCACGCCGCGCTGTCTCAGGGCGACGCTGCGCAGCTGCTCGGGATGTCGAACACCGTTCTCGCCGACATCGAGCGTGGGCGTAAGCCCGAAACCGAGGAGCGCATCGAGTCGTTTGCCGAAACGTATGGGGTGTCGACGCGTACGGTGGCAGCTGCATGGAGTCGAACGCGCGATGCTCGCACGACACGCGCGCAGGTATTGTAAATCACGCAACTATAAAACTGATCTGGGTCCCAATGGTTCCCATCTTTCTCGGTCCGCAGCGGTCTCTGTGGATCCATATGAATCCGCGAAATTATTTACTACTTGCACAATTCGGTCAGAGTGACGAGTGCGGCCGTGGTGTGCTGATCGAGTGAAACTAAAACCGCGTCGATTGTCATCGGCTTCCAATTTCCGTCAAGAGTTCTGAAGCGAAGCACGCCGTTGGCGCGTTCGCGTGCGAGTGCGTTCGACATTTGCTTCGCAATTGGTACGTCGTCCGGATGAATCGCAGGTACCGGTTCGCCAGGAAGGTTTTCCCAGCAGATATCCGGTGCGGGTTCAGAGTTGTACCAGCGCAACAAGTTGAGTGTTCTGAGGTTCACCAGTGCGCGGTACTCGCCTTCTTTGGTGGAAGCCTCCAGAACGCGATGCTCGAGAATCGTAGGTGGGGGAGCGATATTGATTTCCCCTGCGGGGCCGATGTCGTGGGTGATACCCCTCAGGATGACTTCGGTTCCCGAAACCCCGTCTTCGGCAATCATCCGGCACGAGAAGTGCGCGGCCCGAAGTTCACCGTCGTCCCGCCTCACTGTCCAGACCGCTTGGTGAGTGGTGCCCGGCGCTGATTGCACGATCTTCGCCATTGCTTCGCTCTCGTCACGGTTGGTGACCAGTCGGGTGAACGCGCCCGCGAGTGCGCGCTGGGTCTCGCGCTCGTCTTGCGGAACGCGATACAGGTCGAGTAGATCGTCGCTACCGCTTGCCGTGCTATTCGTGAGGTTGAACTGCCACGCCCCCGCGGCGTGGCGTGGAGGTGGAGTCTCGTCACGCTGGCCAAGCCATACCCACGCGCCATGCGTACGGGCAGCAAACGTTTGTAGTGGTTCGGCCACTACTCGCCTGACTCGGTCTTTGGATAGCCGATCCACTACGGCTCCTGTAGAAAGCGCCTCCGCTACCGCGGCGACTGCCTCTTCGCGGCTGGTGGAGCTACGGAGAACTTTACGAGGTGGAACAAAGGATTTGGGCGAAGACCCAACCCCGATGACCGACGGCTCCCCGTCTCCGAACGTCTCAATCAGGATCCAGCTATTCGACATGGTTGACCGACCCCCGCAGGTCTGGTGAGTGAAATGTTAATTGGTGACGGCTTCTCAGCGCCGCCGCAGTGCTTGGAGCGCAGGCAGCAGATGTTGATAATGAGAGCCGAGTAGGCGCGTGGTTACGTCGATGAGGCGGGCGTCATTTCCGATTGTCACCTGCGACTTACCCTTCCATGCGCCCGCAATGATCTTCTGGGCTGCCACTTTAGGGGCGGTTCTGGCTACGCGGGTGTCGAAAAAATTCGCCGTTCGCGCGCGATCAACGCCGGGTGCCGCCCGTGCCGTCCGTGCGATCGGCGTTTTGAGTCCACCAGGGATAACGCACGTCGCACGCGCAGTTCGTGATGCGAGCCGCAGCTCTTGGTTGAGGGCCTCGGTGAAACCTCGTACGGCAAATTTCGACGAGTTGTACGCCGAGTAGCCTGGTGCGGACATAACCCCAAATGCAGACGACACGTTGACGATTCGACCTCGACGTGAATTCAGGATGTCTGGAAGGAAAGGCGCGAGAGCTATTCACCACACTCTCGAAGTTGGTTGCCATCACGAGATCGAAGTCAGCTGTGGGAGTGTCGATGACGTCACCCCTGTAGAGAACGCCCGCGACGTTGAAGATCGCATCGAGACCGCCAAGCGCTCTACGTGATGACTCGGCCCACGAGTTGATCTCGGTCCGGTTGGCGACGTCGACTTGGGTCGCGCGTGCGACGGTGGTCATAGCAGCACATCGGGACTGCGTGTCCAGCAGTGCGTCGTAGTTGTTGTCCGCGAGAGCAAGTGACCATTTCTGGCTTGCTAGCTGCAACGCAATTTCGCGGCCGACCCCAGAACCTGCGCCGGTGACCACTGCTCTCCATTCCCCTGGCATCTAACGCCGCCTCCCGCACCTCGCTGCCCTTGGTAACTAGGCACAGTAACGAATGACTGAAGGTCGCGCTAGCAACCAGCTGGTCTGTATTCCGGTTTGTACCCAGTGGTTGGATGCGTTCGTACGGAGATGCTCGAAGATACGATGAAACGTCGGCGTGAAAATGACTTCGGGCCGGAAGTCTCGCCACCGCATTGCACGACGGTCAGTATCGAGCAACGTCTATAAGTACATCGGATGTCCCCGCGGTAAGTTGCATTTTCCGCACCGTTTTGGCTGAAACGCCAGTTCAGCACAGTTTTCGCTCCGCAGCTCTGTCGGTGACCTGCGCTAGGCTGCCGTTATCGACTTCCGGCCAGGCAGAACACCCGCGGTGAGCACATCGGTCGGCCGTGTGGAACTTGCAACTGCGGCCGTGGAGCCGGAGATCCCACCGGCCGTCGCGAAGCGGATC
>Ga0208059_1000035_pt1 | contig 95292 bp, 83 predicted proteins | sample DeeseametaMP0959_FD_184199 | JGI IMG/M metagenome (GOLD analysis project Ga0208059, IMG submission 184199) | Marine microbial communities from the Deep Indian Ocean - MP0959 (SPAdes) | ecosystem: Environmental > Aquatic > Marine > Oceanic | place: East of Madagascar, South Indian Ocean...
AGCATATCCTCGATCGCACGTCGTTCGCGTAAATTCAGCTCTGTATGGGCCACTGTCCGTTCTCCTTGCTTTTCAGCAGGATAGGGGATTTGTCGCAACGGAGTTTAGAATGTGCCCCAGCAATCGTCGCGCCACGCAGAATCCGGATTATGGTAAATTGATACCTCAGTCCGCCTGCAAGACCCGGTCGGCCATCACCGCGGCCGAGGTGCGGTTGTCGACGCCCATCTTGTGAAACACCTGTTCGAGGTGCTTGTTGACCGTCCGGGCGCTGACCGAGAGGATATCGGCGATGTCGCGGTTGGTCTTGCCGTGGGACAGCCAGAGCAGCACTTCGGCCTCGCGGGCGGTCAGGCCGAAGCCCTCGGCCAGCCGCTGGTTCTCGGCCTGGCCGCCGGCAGCGCGCAGGCGGATCATCAGCTCGCCCTCGGCCAGCCCGATCAGGGTCAGCGTCAGGGCGCCCAGCACCAGCGGCCGCGCTTGCGACACCGGCATCCGCGCCACCTCGTCCAGCCAGCCTCGCAGGCGGTCGCTGGCCCGGCCCTCGGCGAAATCGGCGCCGATCCTGGCCAGCGCGCCGCGGGTGCCCCAAGACAGCCGGCCGTCCGGCAACACGCCGATCACGTTCTGGCCGGTGTAATCCAGCGCCGCGCGGGCCATCTGGATCGCGCGGGCGTTCATCACATGGCGGGTGATCCGGGCGATCAGCTCGTCGACGACCACCGGCTTGGTGACATAATCGACGCCTCCGGCGCGCAGCCCGGCGAGGATGTGCTCGCCCTCGGTCAGCCCGGTCATGAAGATCACCGGCGCGCTTTCGGAGTTCGGCGGGGTCTTGAGCCGGCGGCAGGTCTCGAACCCGTCCATGCCGGGCATCATCGCATCGAGCAGGATCACGTCGGGCTGCACCCGCCGGGTAAGCCGCAGCCCCTCTTCGCCGGAGCGCGCCACCAGCACGGTCATGCCATTGCCCTCGAGCGCATCGCTGACCAGCCCCAGCGTCTCGGGGGCATCGTCAATCACCAGCACGATATAGCGCCCGCCCTCGGTTTCATCGGTCATCCTTGCATGTCCTTCAGCACTCGCGCCACGGCGGAGAGGTCGAAATCGGCCAGGTGCCCGTCCAGCCGCCGGCGCAGAGCGCCGTCCAACGCGCCGCCCCGGTCCAGCGCGTCAAGCTCGCGCACCACGCCGGCGGCATGACCGATATCGGCCAGATCGATCAACCGCCGCACCGCCTCCAGCGGCAGGGCACCGGCCGCGGGCGCAGCGGCCTGCGGGGTGTCGAAGGTCAGATCGACCTTGAGCAGCCGCGCCAGCCGCGACACCAGATCGTTGAGCGAATAGGGTTTCACCACGAAAGCGTCGTAGAGCCCGTCGCGGTCCACCGGCTGGCGGGCCTCAAGCGCATGGCCGGTGACCATGACGATCGGCGTGGCGCGGTATTTCGGCCGGGCGCGCAGTGCTTCGGCCAGTTCCCATCCGGTCATTTCGGGCATGTCGATATCCAGCAGAAAGAGATCCGGCGTAAGCTCGTCGACAAAGCTCAGCGCGGTTTCGGCATCGGAAAACGGTTGCAGAAGAAACCCCATCGGCCGCAGCACGGTTTCCAGCAGCCGCAGGTGGTCGGCGTCGTCATCCACCGCCATGATCGTCTTGCGCGCGCCGTTGTAGCCGATCGCGGCCAGGCCTTCGGACCGACCCCAGCCGGGACCCTGCGCCGCCGCGCCCTGCACCGAGGGCAGCATCAGCCGCACAGTGAAGGTCGTGCCCTTGCCGGGCTCGCTGTCGACGGTGATCTCGCCGCCGAGCACCTCGACCAGCAGCCGGGTGATCGTCAGCCCCAGACCCGAGCCGCCAGCGGACTTCTGCGCCAGCCGCTCGAAGGGTTTCCAGATCCGGTCGACCTGGGCCGGTTCGATGCCGATGCCGGTGTCGGCGATCTCGAAACGCGCGATCTCGTTGCGATAGGACAGGGACAGGCTGACCGAGCCCTGGGGCGTATAGCTGATGGCGTTCGACAGCAGGTTGATCAGGATCTGGCGCAGCCGCTTTTCGTCGAAATCGACCCAATCGGGCAGCTTGCCTTCGGTGGTGATGCCGAAATCGAGGCCCTTCTCGCGCGCCTGCCGCTCGAAGATCGCCGAAATCTGGCCCAGCAGCGCCGGCAGGTTGATGCGGTCGCGATGGATCTCCAGCCGCCCGGCCTCGATCTTGGAGATATCCAGCAGATTTTCGATCAACCCGGCCAGATGCTCGGACCCGCGCCGGATCGCCTGTACGGCCGTGCGGTGGTTGCGCGGCAGGCTGGCGTCGCGTTCGAGCACCTGGGCATAGCCGTAGATCGCGTTCAACGGCGTGCGCAGCTCGTGGCTGATGCCGGCCATGTAGCGGGTCTTGGCGAGGTTGGCGGCCTCGGCCTTTTCCTTGGCCGCCTGAAGCGCCGCGTCGGTGCGTTCATGCGCCCGCACCTCGCGCAGCAGGCGCTGGGTCTGAATATCGGCTTCGTCGCGCGCCTTGTGGTGGCTTTCGGCGGTGAGGATGAAGGTCCAGACGATCACCCCGATCGCCACCAGAACCGAGCAGAAGATGATGGCCAGAACCGCGTCGAGCGTGCCGCCATCGGCGCTGGCGCGGATCACCAAGAGCAGGGCCGCAAAGACCGCGGCCGGAACGAAGGTTGCCACCGCAAACAGCGCCACCCGCGTCGCCAGCGCCTGATAGAGCCGCTCGGGCAGGCGGCGCTTCATGCTGGCGGTGAAGACATGGCCAAAGCGCGCCTGCGGCTTGCAGGCATCGCGGCAGGAGGCATCGAGCGTGCAGCAGAGCGAACAGATCGGCCCGGCATAAAACGGGCAATCGGTCATGTCCTCGGCGTCGAAGCGAAACTCGCAGACGCAGCATTCGGTGGTCTGGCCGGCGTGCAACTCGGGGCGTGGCGCGGGTTTCGGCCCCGGCCGCGCGATGTAGTAGCGCCCGCCGGTCTTCCAGGCAATCAGCGGCGCCATGACCATCGCCACCGAGAGCGCCACCAGCGCCGAGAAACTTTCGGCCAGCGCACCGAACAGCCCGGCATAGGCCATCAGTGACAGTGCCACCGCCGCCCCCATGGCGCCGGTCCCCACCGGGTTGATGTCAAAGAGATGGGCGCGGCGGAACTCGATGCCGCGCGGGCTCAGCCCCAGCGGCTTGTTGATCACCAGATCGGCGGTCAGCGCCCCGATCCAGGCCAGCGCGACATGGGAATACAGCCCGAGGATCGACTCGATGGCGTGAAACACCCCCAGTTCCATCAGCATCAGCGCGATGGCCACGTTAAACACCAGCCAGACCACGCGGCCCGGGTGCGAATGGGTCAGCCGGGAAAAGAAGTTCGACCAGGCGATCGAGCCGGCATAGGCGTTGGTCACGTTGATCTTGAGCTGCGACAGGATCACGAAGGCGCCGGTCAGCACAAGCGCCAGCAATGCCGAGGGCATCACCGCGTCGTAGGCGGCATAATACATTCGCGTCGGATCGGTGGCCTGGCGCAGTGGCACCGCCGCGCTTACTGCGAGCGTCACCAGGAAGGAGCCCGCAAGCATCTTGGCAACCCCCAACACCGTCCAGCCCGGCCCGGCGGCCAGCATCGCCGCCCACCAGCGCCGCCGCTCGCGCGGGCTGCGCGGCTCGGGCAGGAACCGCAGGATATCGACCTGTTCGCCGATCTGCGCAATGAGCGACAGCACCACGCCCATGGCCGCGCCGACCATCATCATCGTCGGCCCCTCGGCGCCGCGCGCGCCGGTGTAGCTGGTCCAGCTGGTCAGCTCCGCCCCCGAGAGCGCCAGCAGCGCGAAGGGCAGGATATGCAGGACGATCCACAACGGCTGGGTCCAGGCCTGAAACGCCGAGATCTTGGAAAATCCGTTCACCACCAACGGGATCACCACCAGCCCCGACAGCAGATAGCCCAACGCCACCGGCACCCCGAAACAGAACTCCAGCGCGAAGGCTAGGATCGCCGCCTCGAGCGCGAAGAAGATGAAGGTGAAACTGGCATAGATCAGCGAGGTGATCGTCGAGCCGATATAGCCAAAGCCCGCGCCCCGGGTCAGAAGATCGATATCGACGCCGTAGCGCGCGGCGTAATAGCTGATCGGCAGCCCGGTCAGGAACAGGATCAGCCCAGCCAGCATGATGGCGAGGATCGCCGCGTCAAAGCCGTAGGTCAGGGTGATCGCGCCGCCAATCGCCTCGAGCGCCAGAAAGGAGATCGAGCCCAGCGCGGTATTGGCCACCCGCCCGAAACTCCAGCGCCGCGCCCGCCGCGCGGTAAAGCGCAGGGCGAAATCCTCCATCGTTTCGTTGGCGACCCAACGGTTGTAGCTCCGGCGTCCGCCGGTGGCACGGAATGCGACGACCATGGTGCCCCTGTCCTGCGCCGCCCCTGCCGGGCGGCCGATTTCGCCCCGGCGGGGCCTCCTCCGATCATGATCGGGAAAAACGCGCACTCATATACGTCAATCGACGTATACTGCATCGCAGCATTTGCTGTCAGCCTCGGGTCAGCACCATTGCCCATCACTGCGATGAACTGATCAACAAGGAGGCATCCATGACCAATTCCGCCAATTCAAAAGGCACAAACGGGCTCAGCCGGCGCGCCGTGCTGGCCGGGGGCGCGGCGTTGACCGCATCGCTCTTTGCGCCCAAGGGGCTGCGCGCCGCCGATTTCCCCACCGCCGCGGTCAACACCACCGGGCTGGCCGTCACCGATGACACCGTGACCATCGGCATCCTGCATTCGGTCACCGGCACCATGGCGATCTCGGAAACCGGCTCGGTCCAGGCCGAGAAGCTGGCGATCGAGCAGATCAACGCCCAGGGCGGCATCCTCGGCCGCAAGATCGAATACGTCCAGGAAGACGGCGCCTCGGACTGGCCGACATTCGCCGAAAAGGCCAAGAAACTGCTGGTGCAGGACAAGGTCGCCTCGGTCATGGGCTGCTGGACCTCTGCCAGCCGCAAGGCGGTTCTGCCGGTCTTCGAACAATACAACGGCATGCTCTACTATCCGACCTTCTACGAGGGTCTCGAGCAGAGCCCGAACGTGATCTACACCGGTCAGGAGGCGACCCAGCAGATCATCGCCGGCCTCGACTGGGTCAACAAGGTCAAGGGCGCCAAGAGCTTCTATCTGCTGGGTTCGGATTACATTTGGCCGCGCACCTCGAACAAGATCGCCCGCAAGCACATCGAGAATTACATGGAGGGCTGCAAGGTCGTCGGCGAGGAATATTATCCGCTCGGCCACACCCAGTTCAACTCGGTGATCAACAAGATCCGTCTCAAGAAACCCGACGTGATCTATGCCATCGTCGTCGGCGGTTCGAACGTCGCCTTCTACAAGCAGCTCAAGGCCGCCGGCATCGACATGACCAAGGAAGACCCGATCCTGCTGACCATCTCGGTCACCGAGGACGAGATCCGCGGCATCGGCGGCGAGAACATCGACGGTGCCTATGCCTGCATGAAGTACTTCCAGTCGCTGGACAACGACAACAACGCCGAGTTCGTCGCCGCCTTCAAGTCGATGTGGGGCGAGGACATGGTGATCGGCGACGTGACCCAGGCCGCCTATCTCGGCCCCTGGCTGTGGAAGGCCGCGGTGGAAAAGGCCGGCTCCTTCGACATCGACAAGGTGCGCGAAGCCTCGCCGGGGATCGAACTGCCCACCGCGCCCGAAGGCTACGTCAAGGTGCACGAGAACCATCACCTCTGGTCCAAGACCCGCGTCGGTCTGGCCAAGCCGGACGGCCAGTACGAAGTGGTCTACGAGACCGCCGAGCTGGTCGAGCCCGATCCCTTCCCCGAGGGTTATCAGTAAGCCCCGACGTCGCAGGGGGGTGCCAGCTCCCCTGCCCTTTCCCCGCGCCTGATGGCGCAGGGCCAGTGCGCGCGGGGCCGCCCTGCGCGCCCTTCCCTCAGTCACATACGCAAAGGTGAGCCATGTTCTCCGAATACACGGCCAGCGAGCTCGGCGCGATCTTCGCCATGCAGGGCTTTGCCGGTCTCATCCTCTTTTCGGTCTTCGTCCTGATGGCCCTCGGCCTCGCGATCATCTTTGGCCAGATGGGCGTGATCAACATGGCCCATGGCGAATTCATGATCCTCGGGGCCTATGTCACCTATCTGGTGTCCAACCTCTTCGGCGACCTGATGCCGGCACTGTTCTCGGGATATTTCTTCGTCGCCATGATCCTCGCCTTCCTCGCCGCCGGGGCGTTGGGGATGTTCGTCGAATGGGCGCTGATCCGGCATCTCTACAAGCGCCCGCTCGATACGCTGCTGGCCACCTGGGGGCTGAGCCTGATCCTGCAACAGCTCTATCGGTCGATCTTCGGCGCGCGCGAAGTGGGCGTCACCATTCCCGACTGGATGATGGGCTCGCTGCCGCTGACCGATCTGATCGAAGTGCCGATCAACGGCATCTTTGTCATGGTCCTCGCGGTGGGCATCTCGGCCGGGGTCTACGTCATGATGTACCGCTCGCGCTGGGGCCAGCAGGTGCGCGCGATCAACAACAACCGGCAGATGGCCGATGCGGTGGGCATCAATACCGCCCTGACCGACCGGATGACCTTCGGCATCGGCTGCGGCGTCGCGGGTGTGGCGGGCAGCGCCTTCACCATGATCGGCTCGACCGGGCCGACGGCCGGCCAGCAATACATCGTCGATACCTTCCTTGTGGTGGTCTTCGGCGGCGCCGGCAGCCTTCTGGGCACCATCGCCTCGGCCTTCTCGATCAGCCAGGCGCAATCGATCATGGAGTTCTTCCTCTCCGGCTCGATGGCCAAGGTCCTCACCCTGCTGACCGTGGTCGGCATCCTGATGCTGCGTCCGCAGGGGCTCTTTGCCCTCAAGCTGCGCAAGTGACCCGGAGGTCAGACAGATGAAATCCCACAGCCACGCCTTCCTCTCGCCCCGCGACATGATCGGCTTTGCCCTGCTCGCCGCGATGATTTTCGTGGTCTTCCCCCTGCTGCTCGAGCCGTTCCGGCTCAATCTCTTCGGCAAGTACCTGACCTATGCCTTTGTCGCGGTGGGCCTCGTGCTCTGCTGGGGCGTCGGCGGCATCCTGTCGCTGGGCCAGGGGGTCTTCTTCGGCCTCGGCGGCTATTGCATGGCGATGTTTCTCAAGCTCGAAGCCTCGAGCCCGGAGAACACTGCCATCCAGTCGACCCCGGGCATCCCCGACTTCATGGACTGGAACCAGCTGTCCGCCCTGCCCTGGTGGTGGGAGCCGTTCAACTCCTTCGCCTTTACCCTCATTGCGGTGATCGCGGTGCCGGTCGTTTTTTCCTACATCATCGGCGTGGCGATGTTCCGCCGCCGGGTGGGCGGGGTCTACTTCGCCATCATCACCCAGGCCATCGCGGCGATCCTGACCATCCTGATCATCGGCCAGCAGGGCTTTACCGGCGGCGTCAACGGCATCACCGACCTGCGCACCCTGCACGGCTGGGACATCCGCACCGACGCGGCCAAGACCACGCTCTATTTCGTCAACGGCGTGCTGCTCTTTGCGGTGCTCCTTGCCGCGCAATTCGTTCGCCGGTCCAAGCTCGGGCGCTTGCTGATCGCCATGCGCGACCAGGAGGACCGGGTGCGCTTTTCCGGCTATGACGTGGCCAACTTCAAGATCTTTGTCTTCTGCCTTGGCGCGGCCTTTGCCGCCATCGGCGGGGCGATGTTCACCCTTCAAGTTGGCTTCATGTCGCCCTCCTTCGTCGGCATCGTGCCCTCGATCGAGATGGTGATCTTTGCCGCCGTCGGCGGCCGGCTGTCAATCCTCGGGGCGGTCTGGGGCACGCTGCTGGTGAACTGGGCCAAAACCTCCTTCTCCGAAAGCTTCCCCGAGCTCTGGCTGCTGGGTCTCGGCGCGCTGTTCATCGCCGTGGTCATGGCCTTTCCCAACGGTCTCGCCGGTGTCTGGGCCGAGAAGATCGAGCCGCGTCTCCTGAAACTCACCCGGCGCGGCGACAAGCCGCTGCCCAATGCCACCCCGGCGGAGTGATCCCTGATGCTTGACATGACCAACCCGAAATACGTGCTGATGGTCGAAGGGCTGACCGTGTCTTTCGACGGGTTCAAGGCGGTCAACGACCTGTCCTTCTACGTCGAACCCAACGAATGCCGCGTCATCATCGGCCCCAATGGCGCCGGCAAGACCACCGTGCTCGACCTGATCTGCGGCCGCACCAGGGCGACCTCGGGCAATGTCGCCTTCAAGGGCGCCGACCTGCTGAAGATGCGCGAGGACCAGATCGTGCATGCCGGCGTCGGGCGCAAGTTCCAGACCCCTTCGGTCTACGAGGATCTGTCAGTCTTTGCCAATCTCGAGCTGAGCTTTCCCAAGGGTCACGGCGTCTTTGGTGCGCTGTTCTTCAAGCGCGACGATGCGGTCAAGGCGCGGATCGAGGAGATCGCCGAGATGATCTTTCTCAGCGACCACCTGAGCCAGAAGGCGGCCTTTCTCAGCCACGGTCAGAAGCAATGGCTCGAGATCGGCATGCTGCTGATCCAGGACCCGGAACTGCTGATGCTCGACGAACCGGTGGCCGGCATGTCGGTGGCCGAACGCAAGAAGACCGCCGAGCTGCTCAACCGGATCATCGCCGACCGTTCGGTCATCGTGATCGAGCATGACATGGGCTTTGTCGCCGATATCGCCACCCGCGTCACCGTGCTGCACCAGGGCAAGGTGTTGTCAGAAGGCTCGATGGAACACGTCCAGAACGACCCTCGCGTCGTCGAAGTCTACCTGGGTCACTGAGAGGCCAATATGCTGAACATAAAAGAACTCCGGTCGTCTTACGGCGAAAGTGAAGTGCTCCATGGCCTCGACCTCGATGTCGCCCCCGGCGAGATCGTGGCGATCATGGGCCGCAACGGCATGGGCAAGACGACGCTGATGAAATCGCTGATGGGTCTGGTGCCGCCGCGGCACGGTTCGGTCAGCATCGACGGCACCGATGTCACCGCTCAAAAGCCGCACCAGCGGGTGGCCAGCGGCATCGCCTATGTGCCGCAGGGGCGGATGATCTTTTCGTCGATGACGGTGCAGGAAAACGTCGAGACCGGGCTGACCGTGACCGACGAACGCAGCGTGCCCGAAGATATCTACGAACTCTTCCCGGTGCTGCTCGAGATGAAGAACCGCCGCGGCGGCAACCTCTCGGGTGGGCAACAGCAGCAGCTGGCCATCGCCCGCGCGCTGGCCTCGAAACCCAAGGTGCTGCTGCTCGATGAGCCGACCGAAGGGATCCAACCCTCCATCATCCGCGAGATGGCCCGCACCCTGCGCCGCATCCGCGACGAAAAGGGCCTGTCGATCGTCGTCTCGGAACAGGTGCTGAGCTTTGCGCTCGATGTCGCCGACCGGGTGGTGGTGATCGAGAACGGCCAGTTCGTCCACGACAGCCCGCGCGCCGGTGTCGATGAGGCCAAGGTCTCGAAATTTCTTTCCGTTTGAGCCAATACAGGGAGTTATACCATGGCAGACACACTGATTTCCGTCGATCTTTCGGAAAGCCCGCATACCAACGACAAGGTCCACAACCGCTGGCACCCCGACATTCCGATCGCCGTCTGGGTCGAGCCGGGCGACGATTTCAAGATCGAGACCTATGACTGGACCGGCGGGCAGATTGCCAATGACGACGAAGCCGCCGACGTCCGCGATGTCGAACTGGAGCAGGTCCACTATCTCTCCGGCCCCATCGGCGTCAAAGGCGCCGAGCCGGGCGATCTGCTCAAGGTCCACATCCTCGACATCGGCGCCAAGGAAGAGATGAACTGGGGCTTCAACGGCTTCTTCTCCAAGCAGAACGGCGGCGGCTTCCTGACCGAACATTTCCCCGAGGCGCAGAAGTCGATCTGGGATTTCCACGGCATGTTCACCTCGTCGCGCCACGTGCCGGGGGTGAAATACGCCGGTCTCATCCACCCCGGGCTGATCGGCTGTCTGCCGGATCGCAAGATGCTCGACATGTGGAACAGCCGCGAAAAGGCGCTGTTTGACACCGAGCCCGACCGGGTACCGCAACTGGCCGCGCTGCCGACGACGCAAAGCGCGCATATGGGCCAGATGCAGGGCGAGGCGCGCGACAAGGCCGCCGCCGAAGGCGCCCGCACCGTGCCGCCGCGCGAGCATGGCGGCAATTGCGACATCAAGGATCTGTCGCGCGGCTCGACCTGCTATTTCCCGGTCTATGTCGACGGCGCCGGCCTTTCGATGGGCGACCTGCACTTCAGCCAGGGCGACGGCGAGATCACCTTTTGCGGCGCCATCGAGATGGCCGGCTGGCTGCATATCCAGGTCGAGCTGATCAAGGGAGGGATTGAAAAATACGGCATCCGCAACCCGATCTTCAAACCCTCGCCGATTACGCCGAAATATGACGACTACCTGATCTTCGAGGGTATCTCGGTGGATGAGCATGGCGGCCAGCATTACCTCGACGTGCATGTCGCCTATCGGCAGGCCTGCCTCAACGCCATCGAGTACCTCAAGAAATTCGGCTACACCGGGGCGCAGGCCTATGCGATCCTCGGCACCGCGCCGGTGCAGGGGCATATCTCGGGGGTGGTCGACATCCCGAATGCCTGCGCCACGCTCTGGCTGCCGAACGAGATCTTCGATTTCGACATCATGCCCGGCAGCGATGGCCCGGTGAAGCATTTCGATGGCACGATCGACATCCCGCTGGCCCCCGATCTCTGATTTATCGCGGGCGGGCCGATGCGCCCGCCCCATCCGCTTCAGGAGGCTTTCATGCCCTATTACGACTACCTCTGCGACACCTGCGGCCCGTTCACCGAACAGACCAGCATGGCCAATTTCGACCAGCCCTGCGATTGTCCCGACTGCGGTGCCTCGGCGCCCCGTGCGCTGTTGCGCGCGCCGATCCTGGCCAATATGGACAGCGCCCGCCGCACCGCCTTTGCCACCAACGAACGCGCCGCGCATTCGCCGAAATCGACCCGCAGCCACGGGCCGGGCTGCGGCTGCTGTTCGGGCAGGAAGAAGCCCTCGCGCACCCTGCACCGGCCCGACGGCGCCAAGAGCTTTCCCTCGGCCCGGCCCTGGATGATCTCTCACTAGGGCAGGCTACCGCACCTCGCCCAGCCGTTCGTTGGCCTCGTCGATCTCGCGGAGCCGCCGGCGCCCGTCGCTGCCGGCCTTGAGGGTGGTGCGGGTCACGATCTGGTGGCAGAGCGAGAACACCGAGGCATGGTTGAACTGCGGGCTGGAGGTCTCGATCCGGCAGCGGAAATGCCAGGCCGCGCGGGCGTCGGGCGCCATGCCGTCATCGCTGATCACCACGGTGGTGACGCCGATCCGGGCCAGTTCGGCGAGCAAGGGCTCTGTATTGGCGGCGCGGCGGCGCAGGGCGGTCAGAATGACCAGGTCGTCGGGGGACATTTCGGCGGTGTATTCGCCAAGGCTCTCGCCGGCCTGGGGCAGCACGCTGGCCGAGGGGATCACCTTGAGCAGCTGCCAGTAAAGATAATCCGCGAAGACCCGGCTGATGCGATAGCCGATCAGCCAGACCCGGCGCGCCGACAGCGTGGCCTCGGCCAGCGCGTCGAGATCGGCGGGCGCGAGGCGCTCGAAAGTCCAGGCGACATTGTTCATTTCCTGCTGGAGACTTTGTGACAGCGGGTCTTCGGTCGGCAAGTCCTCGGCATGGGCCAGGAAATGCCGCGAGCCTGTCTGACGTTCCTCGCGGGCAGCGCGGCGGGCGGCCTCGTAGTTCTCGAAGCCGATCCGCCGCACGAAACGCGAGACCGTGGCCTTGGAAACGCCGCTGAGCCGGGCCAGCTCCTGCGCGTCGTAGGAGGCGAGATCGCCGGGGAAATCGAGCAGGAAATTGCCCAGTCGCCGCTCGGCACGGTGCAGATCGGGAAGCGCCGTCCGAATCCGGGGCAGAAAGCTCGCAGGCGGGTCATCGTGAAACTGTGGTTCCATGGTGCCACTTTGCGCCAGCCGCCCGGGCGTGACAAGCTTTGCCGCGCAGCCCGGTCTCTGCCGCTGATTCGCACCGTAAATGTGACGATTTTCACCCGGTTTCCGCCCAACAACCCGCCAGACACCCGCCGCAACGCCCGGAATTTGCGCGAAATTCGGGTTCCGATGGGTCAAATTCGTGAAACTGTGATTTCTTTTCTTTGTGAATTTCAAGAGTTGTGGAACCATGGTTTCATCAATCCACGGAAGGGAAACCCCATGTACCGCCGCACTCTTCTTGCCTCGGCAGCCCTCGCTCTCACTGCACTGGCCCTGCCCGCCAGCGCCGAAACCCCCTGGCCGGAGCGCCCGGTCCGCATCCTCGTCTCCTTCCCGCCGGGCGGCTCGTCGGATCTGGTGGCACGGCTCCTGTCAGAAAAGCTTTCGGCCAGTCTTGGCCAGCAGTTCGTCGTCGAGAACAAGCCCGGCGCCGCCGGCACCGTCGCGGCTTCGGCGCTGCAACAGGCTGCGCCCGATGGCCATACGCTGATGCTGTCGAACCTGACGCCGTTCAACGTGGCGCCGATCCGCTTTCCCGACACGCCCTATGATCCGATCGCCGATTTCGACCACATCACCTATGTCGGCACCGTGCACCTCGGCCTCTTTGCCACGCCCTCGCTGGGCGCCGAGGATCTGACGGGTTTCCTCGAGATGGCCCGGGCCGAGCCGGGCAAGTTCGAATACGGCAGCTCCGGCGTCGGCTCCTGGGGGCATATCATCGCCGAACAGTTCCAGGACGAAACCGGAGTCGAGCTGTTCCACATCCCCTACAAGGGCTCGGGGCCGATGCGGCTCGATTTCATGGGCGGGGTGGTGCCGACGATCTTTGACGCGGTGCCGCAGAACCTGCCGGCGGTCGAGGAGGGCACCGCCATCCCGCTTGCGGTCTCGGCGCCCGAACGGATCGCAACCCTGCCCGATGTGCCGACTTTCCGCGAAGCCGGTTTTGACATCCTGGCCGAGAACTGGCTGGGGGTCAGCGCGCCGGCCGGCGTGCCCGACGCGGTCAAGGACAAGCTGGACGCGGCGCTTTCGGAGGCGATGGCCGATCCCGAGGTCATGGCGCAATTCGACAGCTGGGGCCTGATCCGCGCCCCCAAGTCCAGCGCCGAATTCTCCGATTATGTCGAGGCGCAGCTGGCCCAATGGACGCCCCTGGTGCAGGCGGCAACCCAATGAGTGCCAAGATGAAAATCGCCGTTTTCTTCGTGGGCGAGGTGCAGGACGCGGGCTTTAACGCCAGCGCCCTGCAAGGCGCTGAACGCGCCGCCGCGCAAGGGGTTGCCGAGATCTCGGTGATCTCGGGCGTGCGCTATGAGCAGGACGCCATTCGCGCCCGGATGGCCGAGGTCGTGCCCAAGGTCGACGGGCTGGTCTTTATCGGCGGCCAAGGCAATATTGCCACACCGGAGGCCGCAGCGGCCCATCCCGACACCCGCTTTGCCATTGTCCAGGGGCAGAAGACGGGGACTAACCTCGCCAGCTATGACGTGCGGCAGGAGGATTCCGCCTTTCTCGCCGGTGTGCTGGCGGCCCATGTCACCCGAAGCGGCATTGTCGGCCATCTCTCGGGCCACCGGGTTCGCCCGGGGCTGAAGGGGCGCGCGGCCTTTCTTGCCGGGGTCGCCCACGCCCGACCCGAAGTGAAGGTGCTCACCGGGTTCTGTGGCACCCAGGATGACAATTCCGTCACCCGCGCCTGGGCCGAGGCCGAGATCGCCGCCGGCGTCGATGTGCTCTTTACCATGCTCAACGGCGCCCGGCGCGGCGCGATCGAGGCCTGCCGCGCCGGCGGCGCGCGCCAGATCGGCAATGCGCTCGACTGGGTGGAGACCGATCCCGAGGTCTTCCTCGCCTCGGCGCTGGCGCGCATCGACCTTGGCGTCGAACGGGCGATTTCCGATATGGTGGCGGGCCAGGTGCCGCCCGGGATCGTCGAATTCGGGCTGGGGGAAGGCGATGTCGTCTCGCTCCGCCTCGGCGCCGATGTGCCGGAGCCCGCGCGGGAGGCCGTGGCACAGGCGGCAGCGGACCTGCGCGCCGGCCGCATTGCCATCCCCGACAGCTACGAAGGGCCGGAATTCACGCCGGAGCGCGTCGCATGCGACGGCTGATTCCCCAGATCGGCCCGGTCCTGATGCTGGCAGCGGGGCTGTTTTTTGTCCTCGGCGCCCTGACCGCGCTCGATCTGGGGTCATTCCGGCGGATGGGCCCCGGAGCCTTTCCGCTGCTGGTGGGCGGCCTGCTATGCCTTCTGGCGCTGATCGGGCTGGTGCAGAACCTGCGCCAGCCCCTCGCCCCCGGCCCGCCCGACCCGATGGCGGTGCTGGGGGTGGTCGGCGGCGTCGCGGCCTTTGCCTTCTTCACGCCGCTGGCCGGGGTACTGCCCGCCACCGCCATGGCGGTGCTGGCCACCGGCGCGGTCATTCCCGGCTTTCGCTGGCGCTACCGCATCCTCTTGGCGCTGGGTGTCGCGCTGGCCGTCTGGCTGATCTTCGTTCTGGGGCTCGGCATTCCTTTCATCGCCATCAGGGGACTCTGACATGGACCTGCTCGCCAATCTTTCGCTCGGCCTCGCCACGGCGGCGACGGCTCAGAACCTGATGTATTGCTTTGTCGGGGTCTTCCTCGGCACCTTCATCGGGGTGCTGCCCGGCGTCGGTCCGCTGGCCGCCGTCGCCATGCTGTTGCCGGTGTCCTTCTATCTGCCGCCGGAAACCGCGCTGGTGATGCTGGCCGGGGTCTATTACGGCGCCGAATACGGCGGATCGATCGCTTCGATCCTGCTCAACATCCCCGGCACGCCCTCGGCCTCGGTCACCTGTCTCGATGGCTACCCGATGGCGCAGCAGGGCCGCGCCGGGGTGGCGCTCTTTGCCACCGCCATGGCCTCGATGTTCGGCGCGCTCTTCGGCGTGGTTGTGATGGTGCTGCTCTCGCCGAAACTGGCCGAGTTCGCCCTGTTGTTTCAGCCGGCCGAGTATTTCTCGGTCATGGTGCTGGGGCTGGTGGCAGCCTCGATCGTCAATTCCACCGGTGCGGTCAGGGGCCTGATGATGGTCTGCCTCGGCATCCTGCTGGGCACCGTCGGCGTCGATGTGAACTCGGGCGAGACCCGCTTTACCGGCGGTTTCCAGGAGCTGCGTGACGGGGTGTCGCTGGTCGTCGTGGCCATGGGGCTCTTCGGCATCTCCGAGGTCATGGTTTCCTTGCGCGGCGCCACCAAGAGCTATGCCGGCGCCGGGCTCACCGGTTCGATGCTGCCCACTGCGCGGGAATGGCTGTGCAGCCTGATGCCGGCACTGCGCGGCTCGGCCGTCGGCAGTTTCTTCGGCACCCTGCCCGGCACCGGCCAGACCGTGGCAAGTTTTGTGGGCTATGCGCTGGAAAAACGCGTCAACAAGCGCGGCGCCAGCTTCGGCACCGGTGCGATCGAGGGCGTGGTGGTGCCGGAATCCGCCAACAACGCCGCCGCCCAGACCGCCTTTATCCCGACGCTGACCCTGGGCATTCCCGGCTCCACCACCATGGCGCTGATGCTCGGCGCGCTGATGATCCATGGCATCACGCCAGGGCCGCGGCTGATCTCGGAACACCCCGAGCTCTTCTGGGGACTGGTGGTGAGCTTTGTCTTCGGCAACATCTTTCTGCTGATCCTCAACATCCCGCTGATCGGCCTCTGGGTGCGAATCCTGCGGGTGCCGCATCACTACCTCTATCCGACGGTGATCGTGCTGATCTGTGTCGGCGTCTTCAGTATCTCGAATTCGCTCGCTGATGTCTGGATGACGCTGCTCTTCGGGTTGATCGGCTATGTGCTGCGGCTGTTCCGCTTCGAGCCGGCCCCGATGTTGATCGGCTTCGTGCTGGGCCCGATGATGGAGGAATTTTTCCGCCGCGCCATGCTCTTGTCGCGTGGCGATCCGAGCGTGTTCCTGACCCGGCCGGGCAGTGCCCTGCTGCTTGGGGTGGCAGTCCTGTTGCTGGCTGCCTCCGTGCTGCCGTGGCGGTCCTGGCTGGCTTCGGGCCGGCTGGCGGTGCGGCGCCGCGCCTGAGCGCGCCGCACCGGGGATTTGCCACCGGGGATTTGCCATCGACAATCGGGCGGAGGTCCGGGCAATCTCCGGGACAGCAAGACCACGAGGACCCCGATGGCGAAACCCAGAATTCTGGTGACGAGAAAGCTGACCGATCCGGTCGAAGCGCGGCTGGCGGCCGACTATGACGCAACCTTCAACCCGAGCGACCGGCCGATGCCGGCAGCGGCGCTGGCCGCGGCGATGCGCGACCATGACGCCCTGGTGCCGACGGTCAGCGATCGGATCGCGGCCGGGATGTTGCAGGCCGAGGGGTGCCGGGTGCGGATGATCGCCAATGTCGGTGTCGGCTTTTCCAATATCGACACCGAGGCCGCCAGGGATGCGGGCATTGCCGTCTCGAACACGCCGGACGTGCTGACCGATGCCACCGCCGACACCGCCATGTTGCTGATCCTGTCGGCCACCCGCCGCGCCTTTGCCGCCGAAAAGATGCTGCGCGCGGGCCGCTGGGGCGGGTTCTCGATTGTCGACGGGCTGGGCACAAGCATTCAGGGCAAGGTGCTGGGCATCATCGGCATGGGCCGCATCGGCCGGGCCACCGCGCGCCGGGCGGCAGCCGGGTTCGGCATGGAGATCGTCTATTACAACCGTTCGCCGGTCGGCGAACTCGGCTTCGAGGCGCGGCGGCTGGAGAGCATCGAGGCGGTCATGGCGGCGGCCGACGTGGTGTCTGTGCATGTGCCGGGCGGCGGGGCGGCGCCGCTGGTGACGGCCGCGCATATCGCCTGCATGAAGCGCTCGGCCTATCTGATCAACACCGCCCGGGGCGACAGTGTCGATCAGGATGCCCTGATCGAAGCGCTGGCCCGGGGGCGCATCGCCGGTGCCGGGCTCGATGTCTTTGCCGAGGAACCCGAGGTGCCCAAGGCGTTGCGCGAGATGGAGACCGTCACCCTGCTGCCGCATATCGGATCGGCCACCCAAGAGGTGCGCACCGCCATGGGGCATGTGGCGGCCGACAATCTCGACGCCTTCTTTGCCGGCAAGGAGCTGCCCTGCCGGGTGGTCTGAGGACGGCCCGCTAGGCGGCTGGCCGGCCGTTCAGTCGTCCGGGCGGCCCGGTCGAGGCGCGGACCATCAATTCGATCTCGAGCAGCCGGGGCTGCGGCACGGTCTGGGTCTCGACCCATCCGGCCAGCGCATCGGCGGCGGCCAGGCCCATGCGCGACACCGGCAGGTGAACGGTGGTCAGCTCGGGATAGAGATGCGCCGAGCCGGGCAGATCGTCCACCCCGATGAGCGAGATCTGCCCGGGCACGGCGATGCCCGCGCGCTGCAATTCGAACAGGACGCCCGAGGCCAGCACGTCTGACAGGCAGAGCACGGCGCTGGTGCGCGCCGCCGCCGTCCGCACCGCCTGCCCCGCTGCGCAGCCGCCGGCGATCGACAGCGGCACCTCGTGATAGACCAGATCGACCTCGGGGCGGTGGCCGGCCAGAGCTTCGATCCGCGCCCGGGTGCGGTCGTTCAGGTGGCTCGGGCCATGTACTACCGCGATCCGGCGATGGCCCTGATCGGCCAGGTGGTCCAGCGCCGCCCGCGCGGCGGCGGCGTTGTCATAACCGATGGTCGGCAGCCGGTAGTCGGGATCGAAACAGGAGATCGCGATTGCCGGCAATTGCCCGCGCTCGATCAGCCCGAAGAACTCCGGCGTGTGGGTCATACCCGAGACCATCAGCCCCTCGGCGCCGATATCGATCAGGCCTTGCGCCTTTTCGGCCTCGATCCGGGGATCGTCGTCGGTGGTCGCAACCACCAGCGACAAGCGGTGGCTGGCCAACTGGCGTTCGAGCCCGGCCAGCACGCGGGCGAAAATGTCGTGTTCCAGTGTCGGCACCAGCGCGCCGACAAAGCGGGTGCGGCCCGAATTGATCGCCCGCGCCGCGGCACTCGGCAGCCAGCGCAGCTCCTGCATCGCCTGCTCGACCCGAGCGCGGGTTTTCTCGGCCACGGTTTCCGGCGCGTTCATCACCCGCGACACGGTTGCCACTGAAACTTGCGCCGCCGCCGCGACGTCGCGCAGATTGGCGCGTTTGCGCTGTGCCTTCATTTTGACCCCCTCTGCCTGCCCGAGCAGCAACACTCCGCGGTCCGCTGCCAATTTTCAACTTCGTTATACACCCACTTGACGGATGTAACTAGTTTCATTCACTCTGTAACCAGTTACAAAACGAGAATCGGCCAGAATATGACCCAATACGCAGTCCTTCGTGATTTCGACAACATGGGCTTTCGCAGCCAGGCCAGATCCTTCCCGGGGTTCCCCGCGCCATTGCAGACGCACCTGCGCCGTCTCGCCCCACGTGAGGCGCTGCGCCAGGATCTTCGCGCCGGCGACCTCTTGTCGATCGAGGCTCCCGCAGGTGGCGCGCAGATCGTTGCCTTCGATGCCGCCGGCCGCCCGGCGCTGGACACGCTCGGCCTGAAACCGGACGGCCCGCTTGCCCTTGTCGCCAGCGACACCGGGGTGCTGACCGGCTGGATTGTCGCCCAGGGCGGCGATGCCACGGCGCCGATCCCGGCCGCCTGCCCCGCGCCGCTGGCCGAACCGCTGCTGCTCAAGGCGAACGCGGCGGTGACGGTCTGGATTCTCCGCCCGCTTCAACCCGAGGCGCTGGTTGACGGCTCGGCCGGCGGCAGCGTCACCGTCAGCCTCAAGCGCGCAGCGGGCCAGTCACCGCTGCTGCCGCCGCTGCTCGGCGACACCCGCGACGAATTCACCGTGCCGCGCGGCACGGCGATGGCCTATGAGGTGAAACAGGGCGAATTCGTCCAGATCATCGACATCGAGGGCCAGCAATGCTCGGACTTCACCGCCTTTCGCAGCGACGGTCTCGACCGCGGCGAAGAGCTGATGATCGACGGCACCGCCACCCGGTCGATGGTGCGGCGTGCCTATCCCGGCCCCGGGCTGCTCGACAAGTTCTTTGACCGCGACATGCGGCCGCTCTTGAACGTGGTGCAGGACACCTGCGGCCGGCATGACACCTTTGGCCTGGCCTGCACCGCGCGCGGCTATGAAGAGCGCGGCTTTCCCGGCCATGTCAATTGCTCCGACAATATCTCGCGGGCGCTGGCGCCTTATGGCGTGGCGCCGCGCGCGGCCTGGCCGGCGATCAACTTCTTCTGGAACACCTGGATCGACCTGCACAGCCACAACATCATGACCGAGGAATCGCATTCGCGGCCCGGCGATTACGTTGCCATGCGCGCGCTGGAGGATCTGGTCGCCGTCTCCACCGCCTGCCCCGACGACGTCGATCCGATCAACGGCTGGAATCCCACCGATGTGCATGTGCGCATCTATCGCCCTGACACCCCCCTGCGCCGCGCCGTAGCGTATCGCGAAAAGGAAGACGCCCCGATGACCATCTCGCAGACCTCCGCCTTCCACGAACGGCTGGAACCGATGACCCACAATTTCGCCCCCGCGCGCGATCTCTGGGCGCCGGTCAGCTTTCCGGCGGCGGGCGCAACCGGTGAATACTGGGCCTGCCGCGAGGCGGTGACCGTGCAGGACATGAGCGGGCTGCGCAAATACGACATCGTCGGCCCGGATGCCGAAACGCTGTTGCAGCGCGCGACCACCCGCAATGTCGCCAAGCTGGCGGTCTGGCGCGGGCAATACACGCTGATGTGCGACGCGGCCGGCACGGTGATCGATGACGGCACCCTGTTCCGGCTGGGCCATGACCTGTTCCGCTGGTGCTGCGGATCGGAGGAAAGCGGCCGGGTGCTGGAAACGCTGGCGCAGGAACTCGGGTTGCAGGTCCGCATCCATCACATGGGCGGCGCCATGCCGAACCTGGCGATCCAGGGGCCGAAATCGCGCGATCTGCTGCGCAAGATCGTCTTTACCCAGCCGCATGTGCCGGCAATGGACCATCTCAAATGGTTCGGCGTCACCGTGGCCCGGCTCAACGACCGCGAAGGCGCGCCCTTCATGCTGTCGCGTTCCGGCTATACCGGCGAGCTGGGGTACGAGATCTTCTGTGCCAAATCCGACGCGGTGGCGATCTGGGACGCGGTGATGGCGGCGGGCGAGGAGTTCGGGATCACGCCGATGGGCTCCGAGGCTCTGGGCACCATCCGCATCGAGGCCGGGCTGGCGGCCGCAGATGCCGAGTTTGCGCCGGGCGTCGATGCCTTCGAGGCCGGGCTGGGCTTTGCCGTCGATCTGACCAAACCCGAATTCACCGGCAAGGCGGCACTGGAGCGCAATGCGCAAGACCCGCGCCGGGTGCTCAAGGGGCTGCTGCTGGACGGGCCGGACGTGCCGCATCACGGCAGCCCGGTGCTCGACGGCGAACGCCAGGTGGGTGTCGTCACCTCGGCCACCCGCTCGCCCACGCTGGGCCATGCCATCGCCATGGCGCGGCTGGGCGTGGAACATGCCGAAAACGGCGCCCGGCTGGACATCGGCCAGCTTGACGGCCGGATGAAACGCCTTGGCGCCACGGTTTCCGACATTCCCTTCCTAGACCCGCAACGCAAGCGGGCGCGCGCCTGAGAGCGCATAAACCCAACCTGAGAGGACCCACGATGAAAGCACTTTCCACATTGACCGCCCTTGCGGCCCTGACCCTCGGCACCGGCGCGCTGGCGCAGGAAAAGGTCATGGTCGGCGAACCCAGCTGGCCCGGTGCCAAGGTGATGAGCCGCGTCATCGGCCAGGTGATCGAAACCCGGCTTGGCGGCGAGGCCGGCTATGCCCCGGGCGCCAACGCGGTGATCTTTGCCGCCATGGACGGCGGCCGCGGCGATATCGACGTGCATCCCGATGTCTGGCTGCCGAACCACGAATCCTTCCGCAAGGAATACGTCGAACAGAAAGGCACCGTCGCCCTGTCGTCGGGCAGCTACGAGGGCCGCACCGGGTTCTGCACGCCCACCTACATGGCCGAAGAGCACAACATCCGCTCGATCTTCGATCTGGCCACCCCAATGGCGCAGGATCTCTTTGACACCGACGGCGACGGCAAGGGCGAGATCTGGGTCGGCGGCTCCGGTTGGGCCTCGACCAATGTGCACAAGGTCAAGGTGCGCGACTATGGCATCGAGACCTTTCTCGACCCCTCGACCGAGGACGAGGCGGTTTTCTATGCCCGGCTGAAGGACGCCATCGACCGGAAGCAGGGCGTCGTCTTCTATTGCTATTCGCCGCACTACGTGCATGCGCTCTATGACGTGACCATGATCGAGGAACCGGCCTATGACGAGGCCGCCTATACCATGGTGCAACCGGGCGAGGATGCCGACTGGTTCAACAAGTCGTCGATCACCACCGGCGACATGATCAAGACCGTGACAGTGGGCTACTCGCGTTCGCTGGAAGAGCGCAACCCCGCCGCGGCCGCCTTCCTGAGCAAGATCGACATGGAGTCCGAGGAGCTGTCCAAGCTGACCTATGAGGTCGTGGTACAGGGTCGCGACATCGACGCCGCGGTGTCGGACTGGCTTGCGGCGAACGGCAAGGTCGTCGATGGCTGGCTCGGCCTGAACTGATCCCCGTCTGCCGGCCTGTGGCCTCGCGGGGCCACAGGCCCCTCGACCCACATTCGTGACAGGAGAAGCCATGTCCGGCGAGATAGCGATAGACGCAAACGGCGTCTGGAAGATTTTCGGCAAACGTGCCGATGAGGCCCTTCGGGCGATCCATGACGAGGGGCTGACCAAGGCGCAGGTGCTGGAGCGCTTCAACTGCGTCGTCGGCGTGGCGGATGCCAGCTTTCAGGTCAAGCGCGGCGAATTGTTCTGCGTCATGGGCCTGTCCGGGTCCGGCAAGTCGACGCTGGTGCGCCACGTCAACCGTCTTCTGGAGCCCACCGCCGGACATATCCACATCAACGGCGAAGACGTCATGGGCCTGGACGATGCCGGCCTGCGCGATCTGCGCAACCGTCGCGTTGCCATGGTGTTTCAGAACTTCGGCCTGATGCCGCACCGCACGGTGCGCGACAATGTTGCCATGCCGCTGGAAATCCGCGGCACCGGCAAGGCGCGGCGGTGGGAAGAGGCCGACCGGGTGCTCGATCTCGTCGAGCTTGGCGGCTGGGAAGACAAATATGCGCATGAGCTCTCGGGCGGGATGCAGCAACGGGTCGGTCTGGCCCGGGCCATCGCCTCGGACCCCGAGATCCTGCTGATGGACGAGCCGTTCTCGGCGCTCGATCCGCTGATCCGCAAGCAGTTGCAGGACCAGTTCATGCAGCTCAGCCGCAAGCTGGGCAAGACCACGATGTTCATCACGCATGATCTGGACGAGGCGATCCGCATCGGGCACCGCATCGCCATCATGAAGGATGGCCGCATCGTTCAGATCGGCACCCCGGAAGAGATCATCCTCAACCCGGCCGACGGCTATGTGGCGGATTTCGTGGCCGGCATCTCCAAGCTCAACATGATCTTCGCCCATTCGGTGATGCAGCCGGTGGGGGAGTTTGAATCCGCCTACGGCAGCGTGCCCGGCGACGCCAAGGTTGCCCATCCCGAGATGGACCTGAGCGACCTGATGAACCTCGCGGTGGATGGCCATGGCATCGTCACCGTCGCCGACGCCGGCAATACCGTCGGCGTGATCAACCGCGCGCGCCTGCTGCGCGCCATCCAGAACAGCCAGGCGTGAGGAGACGAAACATGCAACATGTCGATCCGATGCAGATCAAACCCGACGCCAGCACGCGCATGCAGGCGCTGGTCGGGGATTTCGCCGGGCAGTCGCAAGGCTATTACCGCCGGGTCTTCGCGCATATGATGCAGGCTCCCGGCTACGCCTTTACCCTAAACCCCGCCGCCGGGCTGCTCGGGCCGGTCTGGTTCGGGGCGCGGGGGCTGTGGTCGTGGTTTCTGGGCTTCCTGGTCCTCGAAACCCTGGCCTATATCCAGATCGGCCTTGGCCTCTTTGGCGATCTCGGCCGCGATGCCCGGCTGCGGGCCGATCAGATCGCCCAGACGCTCGACCTGCGCCGCCAGCAGATCGAGGCGGCGGAAACCTCCGGCGCGGCCTCGCTCGAAGCGTTGAAGCGCGCCGCGACCTCGCTGGAAGAGGCGCTCACGGGGGCGCGGCTCGCGGCGGACAGTGCCGATGCCAGCGGGCTTGTCTATCTCGCCGTGGGGCTCGGGCTTCTGCTGACCTTCAAGTTTGCCGCCGCCGCGCTTGCCAACTGGACGCTGGAAGGGCAGTTCGCCCGCTGGCGCTCGGACCGGCGGGTGGCCAGCGGCTGGTCGCAGCTGCGCATGCTGCTGGCCGGGCTGATCACCCTGGCCGTGGTGGTGATCTCGACCGCGAAATTCGCCCGCCCCGACGCCTTTCCGGTGCTCAACGCCTTTCCCACCGACCGCGACTGGCGGCTTGGCACCGGCGACTGGGTGCAGGCCGGCTTCGACTGGCTCAAGACCCATGGGCGCGGCTTCTTTGACGGGCTGACCGTCGGTATGCGCAGCCTGCTCGACGCCATCGAGGTGGTGCTGGTGGGCACCCCCTGGCCGGTGGTGGCGCTGGTCTTCGTGATGCTGGCCTATCTGTCGGGCGGCGCCCGTGTGGCGATCTTTACCGCCGCGGCGCTGGCCTATCTCGGGCTGCTCGACTTCTGGGAAAAGGCGATGACCACGATCGCCCTGCTCGGTGCGGCGGCGCTGATCTCGATCACCCTGGGCATTCCGCTCGGCATTTTCTGTGCCCGCCGCCCCGCGGTCTTTGCGGTGGTGCGCCCGGTGCTGGATTTCATGCAGTCGATGCCCTCGTTTGTCTACCTGATCCCGGTGGTGGCCTTCATCGGCTCGGGCAAGCCTGCGGGCGTGGTCGCCACGATGATCTTTGGCAGCCCGCCGGTGATCCGGTTCACGGTGCTGGGTCTGCAACAGGTGCCCAAGACGGTGCGCGAGGCGGCATTGGCCTTTGGCGCGACCCCCCGCTATTTGCTCTGGCGTGTCGACCTGCCGCTGGCGCGCAAGACCATCATGGCCGGCGTCAATCAGACCATTCTGCTGTCGCTGGCGATGGTGGTGGTGGCCTCGCTGATTGGTGCCAAGGGGCTGGGCGAGGATGTGCTGGAAGCGTTGCAATACGCCGCCGCCGGTCAGGGCATCCTTGCCGGGCTCGCCATCCTGTTCTGTGCCCTGATCCTCGACCGGATCGTCGCCGGCAAGAAATAACCCCGGCCACCCCGACCCAATCGAAGCCCAAAGGCGGGATCGCTCCTGATCCCGCCTGCCGCCCTCCCCTTGCCTCCCCCGGTGCCGCCCCTCCAGCGCGGCCAGAACGAAGGACCCTCGCCCATGGCTCTCCCCCCTGAAAACGCCCGTGTCGTCATTGTCGGCGGCGGCGTCATAGGCTGTTCGGTGGCCTATCACCTGACCAAGCTCGGCTGGACCGATGTGGTGCTGCTCGAACGCAAGCAGCTGACCTCCGGCACAACCTGGCACGCCGCCGGGCTGATCGCCCAGCTGCGCGCGACCGAGAACATGACCCGGCTGGCCAAGTACAGCCAGGAGCTTTACGGCCAGCTTGAGGCCGAGACCGGCGTCGCCACCGGCTTTCGCCGCAATGGCTCGATCACCGTGGCGCTGTCGGACGAGCGGCGCGAGGAAATCCTGCGCCAGGCTTCGATGGCGCGCGCCTTCGGCGTCGAAGTCGAGGAAATCAGCCCCGCTGAGCTGAAAACCCGCTATCCGCATGTCAATGCCGAGGACGTCAAGGCGGCGGTCTATCTCGACAAGGACGGCCAGGGCGACCCGGCCAATATCGCGCTGGCCATGGCCCGTGGCGCCCGCCAGCGCGGTGCGCAGGTGCTGGAGCGTACCAAGGTCACCGGCTTTGTCCGCGACGCCCGTCGGATCACCGGTGTCCACTGGGAAGCCGAGGGCGAAAGCGGTACCATCACCTGCGATCACGTGGTCAACTGCGCCGGCATGTGGGGCCATGAGGTCGGCAGGCAGATGGGCGTCAACGTGCCGCTGCATGCCTGCGAACACTTCTACATCGTCACCGATACCGTTTCCGGGCTGTCCCAGCTACCGGTGCTGCGGGTGCCCGAGGAATGCGCCTATTACAAGGAAGACGCAGGGAAAATCCTGCTCGGCGCCTTCGAGCCGGTGGCCAAGCCCTGGGGCATGGCAGGCATCCCCGAAAGCTTCGAGTTCGACCAGCTGCCCGAGGATTTCGACCATTTCGAGCCGATCCTCGAACAGGCGGTGAACCGCATGCCGCTTCTGGCCGAGGCGGGCATCCACACCTTTTTCAACGGCCCCGAAAGCTTCACCCCCGACGACGCCTATCACCTGGGACTGGCGCCCGAGATGGACAATGTCTGGGTCGCCGCCGGCTTCAACTCGATCGGCATCCAGTCGGCGGGCGGCGCCGGCATGGCGCTGGCGTCATGGATGGACAGCGGCGAAAAGCCCTTCGATCTGGGCGACGTCGATATTGCGCGGATGCAGCCGTTCCAGGGCAATCGGCACTACCTGTTCGAACGCTCCAAGGAAACGCTGGGCCTGCTCTACGCCGACCATTTCCCCTATCGTCAGAAAGCCACCGCACGCGGCATCCGCCGCTCGCCGCTGCACGAGACCCTGCTGCGCGAGGGTGCGGTGATGGGCGAGATCGCCGGATGGGAACGCGCCAACTGGTTCGCCGACAACGGCCAGACGCCGGCCTATGAATATTCGTGGAAGCGGCAGAACTGGTTCGGCAATGCCGCCCGCGAACACAAGGCGATCCGCGAGAATGTCGGGCTTTACGACATGTCCTCCTTTGGCAAGATCCGCGTCGAGGGGCCCGACGCCGAGGCCTTTCTCAACCATGTCGCGGCCAGCAACCTTTCGGTGCCCGTGGGCAAGATCGTCTACAGCCAGTTGCTCAACAGCCGGGGCGGGATCGAGGCCGACGTGACGATCACCCGTCTGAGCGAGACCGCCTACCTCGTGGTGACCCCGGCCGCCACCCGGTTGGCCGATGAGACATGGCTGCGGCGGCATGTGGGCGATCACCGCGTGGTGGTCACCGACATCACCGCCGCCGAGGCGGTGATCTGCGTCATGGGGCCGAAGTCGCGCGCGCTGTTGCAGCGGGTGTCGCCCAACGATTTCTCCAACGCCGCCAACCCCTTTGGCACCGCGCAGGAGATTGAGATCGGCATGGGTCTGGCCCGCGCCCACCGCGTGACCTATGTCGGCGAGCTGGGCTGGGAGATCTATGTCTCTGCCGACATGGCGGCGCATGTCTTCGAGGTGCTGCACGAGGCCGGGCGCGAGATGGACGCGCGGCTGTGCGGGCTGCACATGATGGACAGCTGCCGGATCGAAAAGGGTTTCCGCCACTTCGGCCATGATATCTCGTCCGAGGATCACGTGCTCGAGGCCGGGCTGGGCTTTGCGGTCAAGAAGAACAACGTCTCCTTCATCGGCCGCGACGCGGTGGAGCGCAAGCGCGAGCAGGGCTTGCAGACCCGGATGGTGCAATTCCTGCTGCAAGACCCCGAACCGCTGCTCTATCATGCCGAACCGATCCTGCGCGATGGCGACATCGTGGGCTTTCTGACCTCGGGTAGCTACGGCCATCACCTCGGCGGTGCCGTGGGTCTGGGCTATGTACCCAGCGCCGGCGAAACCGCGGCAGATGTGCTGGCCTCGCGCTACGAGATCGAGATCGCCGGAAGCCGCGTGGCCGCCACCGCCTCGCTCAAGCCGCTCTACGACCCGAAATCCGAACGCGTGAAGGTCTGACCCACCGGGCGGCGCGGCACATGGCCCGTGCCCGCCGCCAACCCGCCAACGCGCGCCTACTCTTGACCAACAGGATCGCCCCATGACCAAATACTGTCTCACCGTCACCTGCCCGTCACGCCGCGGCATCGTCGCCGCGATCTCGACATTCCTGACCGACAAGACCTGCAATATCACCGATGCGTCGCAGTTCGACGATCAGGAAACCGGCTATTTCTTCATGCGGGTCAGCTTCACCCCCGAGAACGGCTCGGATCTCGCGGCCCTGGCCGAAGGCTTTGCCGAGATCGCCGAGCCCTTCGGCATGACCTACGAATTCCACGACGAAAGCCGCAAGATGAAGGTCGCGATCATGGTGTCGCGTTTCGGCCATTGCCTGAACGACCTGCTCTACCGGGTCAGGATCGGCGCCCTGCCGGTCGAGGTGGTGGCGGTGATCTCGAACCACATGGATTACCAGAAACCGGTGGTGAACGCTGACATCCCGTTCCACTGCATCAAGGTCACCAAGGACAACAAGCCGCAGGCCGAGGCGGCAATCATGAAGGTGGTCGAGGAGACCGGCGCCGAGCTGATCGTGCTGGCGCGCTACATGCAGATCCTGTCGGACGAGATGTGCCAGAAGATGTCGGGGCGGATCATCAATATCCACCACTCGTTCCTGCCGTCGTTCAAGGGCGCGAACCCCTACAAGCAGGCCTTCGAGCGTGGGGTGAAGCTGATCGGCGCGACCTCGCATTACGTCACCGCCGATCTCGACGAGGGGCCGATCATCGAGCAAGACATCGTGCGCATCACCCACGCGCAATCGGCGGCCGACTACGTCAGCCTCGGGCGCGACGTCGAAAGCCAGGTGCTGGCCCGGGCGATCCACGCCCATGCCCACCACCGGGTCTTTCTCAACGGCAACAAGACGGTGGTCTTTCCCGCCTCGCCCGGCAGCTATTCGAGCGAGCGCATGGGCTGAGCCCCCGAGTCCGGCCAGGCGGTGTCAGTTCTGGCCGGGCACACGTAGGGTAATGCCCAGCACCAAACCGCGCTCCAGCCGGGGCCGGCGATCCAGTCATAGATCCCCCGGTCACTCGGACAGGGGATGGAAACAGGCGGCTTCGGTTCGCGGACCCACCGGCGACAGGCGCGGCGTCTCGGTCCGGCATCGCTCGGTCGCCCTCGGGCAGCGGGCGGCAAAGGCGCAGCCCGGGGGCGGGTTCAGCGGGTCGGGCAGCTCGGTGCCCTCCGCCTCGGGCGCAGAGAGCGGCCGCCCCACCACCGGCGCGCTGTCGGCCAGCAGCCGGGTATAGGGGTGGCTGGGGTTGGCAAAGACCTCTTCCGCCGGGCCGATTTCGACCACCGCGCCGAAATAGAGCACCGCGATCCGGTCGCTGACTGCCTCGACCACCGCCAGATCGTGGCTGATGAAGAGATAGGTCAGGTCGAAGTCGCGCCGCAGGTCGGCCAGGAGGTTCAGCACCTGGGCCTGGACCGAGACATCGAGCGCCGAGACCGGCTCGTCGAGGATCAGGATGCGCGCCTGGGCCGCGAGCGCGCGGGCAATGCCGATGCGCTGGGCCTGGCCGCCGGAGAATTCATGCGGGTAACGGTCGAGGAATTCCTCGCGCAGGTTCACGCTGTCGAAGATCTCGGAAATGCGGGCGCGGCGCTCGGCGGCGGGCATCCCGTGCAGCCGCTTGAGCGGGGCCTCCATGATCTGGCGGATGGTCTTGCGCGGGTTGAGCGAGGAAATCGGATCCTGAAAGACATACTGGATGCGCTTGCCGAACGCGGCCGGGTCGGCGGTATCGAGTGCGGCGCCCTCGATCTCAATCTGCCCGGTGGTGGGCTCCAGCAGCCCGACCAGCATCCGGGCCAGGGTCGACTTGCCGCAGCCGGATTCGCCGACGATGCCCAGCGTTTCACCCTGATGCACCGTCAGGGACAGCGGATGCACCGCCTTGACCGATCCCTTGGGCCCGCCGAAAAGCCGGCGCCCCACAGGGAAGGTCTTGGACAGGTCTGTGAGCTTCAGCGCCTCGGTCATTGGGCCGCCTCCCGGCTGTCATCGATCGGATGCAGGCAGCGCACCCCATGCCCGCTGGCGCGCGCCAGGGGGATGTGCCCCTGGCGGCAATCCTCCTGCACCCTGGTGCAGCGTTCCGCAAAGGCGCACCCCGGTGGCAGCTTGTTCACCGCTGGCGGCAGCCCCGCGATGGCCTCCAGTCGCCGCTTGCCGCCGCCCAGTTCGGGCACGCAAGCCATCAGTCGGGCGGTATAGGGGTGGCGCGGCGCATCGAGGATTTCGGCGGTCCGCCCCTCTTCGACGATCCGCCCGGCATACATCACCGCCACCCGGTCGCAGAGCTGTGCCACGACGCCGAAATCATGGGTGATGAAGACGATGGCAAGCCCGCGCGAACGCCGCAGGTCGTCGAGGATCGTCAACACCTGCGCCTGCACGGTGACATCCAGCGCGGTGGTCGGCTCGTCGGCGATGATGATATCGGGATCATTGGCCAGCGCCATGGCGATGCCGACCCGCTGGCGCATGCCGCCCGACATCTCGTGCGGATAATCGGAAATGCGCGTCTCGGCATTGGGGATGCGCACCGCCCTGAGCAGGTCCACCGCCTTCGCGCGCCCCTCCGCCTTGCCGATGGGCCGATGGGCGCGGATCGCCTCGATCAGTTGATCGCCGACGCGGTACAGCGGATGCAGCGTGGCCAGCGGATCCTGGAAGATATAGGCGACGTTGCGCCCGCGCATCTCGCGCAGCCGCCGGTACGGCGCGCCGATCAGATCTTCGCCATCGTAATACACCGCACCGCCGGTCACCACGCCGGGCGGCGAGGCGACCAGCCCCATGACCGAGAGCGCGGTGACGGATTTGCCCGAACCGCTTTCGCCGATGATGCCGAGACATTCGCCCTTTTCCACGTGCAGATCGACCCCGCCGACCGCGCGGTAGACCCGATCCTTGACGTGAAATTGCGTCTCCAGCGATTGCACGTCCAGCAGCCCGGCACCCGTCGGCGCGGGCACCGGGGCCTTGCGGTCGACGCGGGTGGCCGCCATCGGCCGCGACAGCGCGCCCGATTTCAGGCGCGGGTCAAGCGCGTCGCGAACCCCGTCGCCCAGCAGGTTGATCGCCATCACGATGATCAGGATCATCATCCCCGGCACGATCGAGGTATGCGGGTTGGTGATCAGCGCCGACCGCGCCTCGCCCAGCATCGAGCCCAGGTCGGCCTGCGGCGGCTGGCTGCCGAGCCCGAGAAAACTCAGCCCCGCGGTCTCCAGGATCATCCAGCCGATGGTGGTGGACATGGCGATGACAATCACCGGCACCACGTTGGGCAGGATCTCCGACAGGATGATCCGGGTGTTCGACAGCCCCGCCAGCCGTGCGGCATCGACAAATTCCTTGTGCGCGATGCCCACGGTGATGCCGCGGATGTTGCGGGCAAAGAACGGCACGTTGACGGCGGCCACCGCGATCAGCGCATTCAGCAGCCCCGGCCCGAGCGCCGCGACGATGGCCAGCGCCAGCAGGATGTAGGGAAAGGCCATCAGCATGTCGACGCCGCGCATGATGACATTGTCGGTGCGGCCGCCGTAATACCCGGCGATGATACCGATCGCCGCCCCGAGGGTGGCGGCGACGATGGCCGCCGCGAACCCCACCGCCAGCGACAGCCGCGTACCCCACATCAGCCGCGACAGCAGATCGCGGCCGAGGTGATCGGTGCCCAGCAATGCATCTGGTGAAAAGATCGGCCGGAAGCGGTTCGACGTGTTGGTCACATCCGGGTCGGCCAGCGGCAGGAGCGGTGTCACCAGCGCCAGCAGTCCGACCAGCAGCAGCACGATGCCGCCGGCCAGCGCCAGCCGGTTGCGGGCGAGAAGCGTCAGGAAGCCGGTCATGTCTTGATCCTCGGGTCGAGCAGGCTCTGCGCCACGTCAACCGCGATGTTGAACAGCACGTAACAGGCGGCGACAAAGACCACCCCGCCCTGAACCAGAAGGATGTCGCGCTTCAGGATCGCATCGACCAGCATGCGGCCCACGCCGGGCCACTGGAACACGATCTCGATATAGACCGCGCCGGACAGCACGAAACCGGCCTGAATGCCCAGCACCGGGATGATCGCCACCATCGCCGCCTTCAGCGCGTGCCGCCAGATCACGCCACGCTCGTGCACGCCCTTGGCCCGCGCGGTGCGGATGAAATCCTGCCGCAGCACCTCGAGCATGGCCGAGCGCGACAGACGTGCGATCACCCCGGTCGCCACCACCGCCAGCGCCAGCGCCGGCATGGCAAGATGGGTGAGCAGCACGCCGAAGGTGCGATCGCCATAGATCGGCCACATGCCCGAGACCGGGAACCAGCGCAGGTTCACCGCAAAGAACAGGATCATCATCATGCCGAGGAAAAAGGACGGGATCGAGATGCCCAGCAAGACGACAAAGGTGATCGCCTTGTCGGCCAGCCCGTATTGATTGGCCGCCGAGATCACCCCGGCCATGACACCGAAGAAGGAACAGAGCACAAAGGCGGTGCCGGCAAGGACAAGCGTGCCGTTGAACCGTTCCAGCACCTCGTCGAGCACCGGGCGATTGAGCGCGAAGGAGGTGCCGAAATCGCCCTGGAGCATATTGCCGAGCCAAATGAAATATTGCTGCACCAACGGCTTGTCGAGGCCGAGGTCACGGTTCAGCTTTTCGACGTTCTCCGGCGTCGCATAGCTCCCCAGGATGGCGGTCGCCGGATCGCCCGGGATCAGCGCCATGATCAGGAAGACGATCACCGTGATGCCCAGCAGAACCGGGATGGCGGACAGCAGGCGTTTGAGGATGTAGCCGGTCATCGGAACTCCGGGCGGTCAGGGACAGGGCGCAGCGGCGCGCGCCGGGCTTGGCCCGGGGCCTCTTGGCAGGCCCCGGGGGAAGTCCCGGACCAGGTCCGGGACGCGGGGTGCCTCAGTTCTTGGCTACGTCGTCAAGCAGCAGGAAGAACGACGGTTGCAGGGTGAAATTCTCCACTTGGTCGCTGGTCACCGCGTTCTGCTTCCAGTTGGCGACAAAGACCCAGGGCGCATCCTCCTGCACGATGGTCTGCATCTCCTTGTAGAGCCGCGCGCGTTCCTCCTGATCGGTGGCGACGCGGGCCGCCTCGAGCAGCTCGTCGACCTTGGGATTGGAGTAATACCCCGAGTTGAAGCCGCCCTTGTCCGGCCAGGCCTCGGTGCGCAGCGCGAGGAAGGGCAGCGTGTCGGGGTCATTGGTCATCCAGGCCATCTCGGCCATGTCGGCCTTGCCTTCGAGGCCGGGGTTCACTTCGCCCAAGAAGGTGTTCCACTCGTAGGTTTCGATGGTGACGTCAAAGCCCACCGCCTCCAGATCGGCCTGGATCGCCGTGCCCATGGCGATGGGGTCGAGCATGCCCGAGCCACCCTCGGTGACATAAAAGGTCAGCTCGGCGCCGTCGGCGCCGGCCTCGGCGATCAGCTCGCGCGCCTTGTCAGGGTCATAGGGATAGGGCTCCAGGCTTTCATTGTAGGCCCAGGCAAAGGCTGGCGGGGTCGGACCGGCGGCGACTTCGGCGGTGCCTTCCAGCACCTCGCTCACCAGCGCCGATTTGTTGACCGCATAGTTTGCCGCCTGCCGCACGCGTCTGTCGGCGAAAGGGCCCTCCTTGGCGTTGAGGATCAGGAACCAGACATGCGGGCCGGCCTGTTCATGCACCGCGTAGCTGTCATCCTGGAATTCGGAGAGCGCGACTGGCGGCACTTCGACCATCAGGTCGATGCCGCCCGCCAGCATCTCGGCGGTGCGGGTGTTGGCATCGGTGATCGGGCGGAACACCACGGCCTGCAATTCCGGCGCGCCGTCCCAGTAATCGGCGTTGGCCTCGACCACCACCGCCTCGTTCGACCGCCATTCGGCAAAGCGGAACGGCCCGGTGCCCGAGGGATTGCGCCCGAAATTCGCGCCATGCTCTTCCACCGCGGCGGGCGAGACGATCAGCCCGGTGGGATAGGCGAGGTTGGACAGGAAAGGCGCGTAAGGCGCGTTCAGCGTGAAACGCACGGTTTGCTCGTCCAGCGCCTCGACGGTCTCGACGGCCGAGAAGAAGAAGGAGAGCGGGAAAGGCCCGGTTTCGTAGAACGGATGGTCCTCGTTCAGCATCCGGTCAAAGTTGAACTTCACCGCTTCGGCGTTGAACGGGCTGCCATCGTGAAAGCGCACGCCCTCGCGCAGGGTGAAGGTATAGACCGTGCCGTCCTCGTTGATCTCCCAATCGGTGGCCAGCGCCGGTTCGACCTCGAGCGTGCCGTCCTTATAGCGCACCAGCCCGTCATAGACGTTCATCAGGATGCGGAAATCGTTGACCGCCGTCACCGCGGCGGGATCAAGCGCCTTGGGTTCGGCGATCTGGCCGACGATGAGAACGCCGGGCGGGGTCTGGGCCTGGGCTCCGCCGGCCAGGCCCAATGTCAGGGCCAGCGCTGTGCCGGCGGCAATGAGCCCCCGGCGGGTGACGTGAAAGACCGACATGTCTGTTTCCTCTCCTGTTGCGTCTTGGCAATTTGCGTTTTGGCTATTTTATCATGATAAATTGCATCTGGCCAAATTTTCATGATAAATTCAAGCGGGCTGTGAAACGGAGACCGTGATGACGATTTCGATCCTCGCTTATGACGAAAAATCGGGCACTTACGGCGGAGCGGCCACCACCGGAAGCCTCTGCGTCGGCGGCTGGGTTCTGCGCGGAGACGGCGAATCGGGCATGTCGGCATCGCAAGGCTCGCTTCCCAGCACCATGTGGGGCAGCGATGTTCTTGACCGTATGCGCGCCGGCACGCCGGCGGACGACGCGGTGGCGCAGATCACCGGGGCCGACAGCGGCCGCGCCGAGCGGCAGCTTTCCGCGCTCGATCCCGCCGGCGGCACCGGCCATTTCACCGGCGCCAACAGCATTGCCACGGCGGGCGTGCGCCGCGCGCGGTCGGTGATCGTGGCCGGCAACCTGCTGGCATCCGAGGCGGTGCTGGACGCCTGCCTCGATGGATTTGCCAACGCCACCGGCGCGCTCGACAACCGGCTTCTGGCAGCCCTGACCGCGGCCGCACAGGCCGGCGGCGACAGTCGCGGGCTCTTGTCGGCGGCATTGCTTGTGGTCGGACGAAGGCGGCCGCCGCTCACCCTGCGGGTGGATTATGCGCCCGCGCCGCTGGAGGCGCTGGCCGAGCTGCACCGCCACGCCACATCCGGCGAATATGCGAACTGGGTCCGGCATGTGCCGACGCTGGCAGACCCCGAGCGCGCCACGCCTTATGAGCCGTGATCATTCCGCGATGAACCGTTTCATCACCTCGGCCTCCTGCGCCTCCATCAACCTGCGCGCCATTTCCATATGGCTGCGCATCACTTCTCGGGCGCGGTCGGCATCGCCCTGCCGCAAGGCCTCGATCAGATCGACCTGGTGGTCACGCCCCTGCTGCCAGAGATCGTGGTTGGGCGCCTTGTAGAGCCGCTTGTAGACGGTGAGATCGGTGAGGATCTGCGACATGAAGTTGATGAAGAAGCTGAGCAGCGCGTTCTGGCCGAAATCGGACAACCGCGCATGAAACCGCAACGAGGCCACATGCTGGCGGCGCTCTTCCTCGGCATCCGCCGCCGGGTCGGCATATTCCGCCATGATCGCCTCGAGCTCGGCCAGTTGGCTCTCGGCCAGGCATCCGGCCAGCTTGGCCGCCTGTTCCGGCTCCAGCGCGATGCGAACCTGATAGATGTCGTCGATGCTGACGTCGCGAAAGTAGAAGTAATTCGCCAGAAGCGCATTCGCCCGCTCGCGCGAAACCTCGCCAACGAAACTGCCACCGCCCGGGCCGGTCTTGGTTTCCACCAGGCCCTGCGCCTGCAACAGCCGCATGGCCTCGCGGATCGTGCCCTTGGACATGCCGAACTGCGCGATCAGCTCGGCCTCGCCGGGCAGCCGGTCACCCGGCTTCAATCCGCGCTCGACCACCCAATCCTTGATCGCATCGGCAACGCGCAACGGACGCGAACGGCGGGGCTGTCCCTGGGGCCGGGGCGATCCGGGTGTCATCAAAAAATGCCTCGCTTTTTCCTGTCTGGGCGGGGTATCTGTAATACAAGCCCATTTATCATGATAAATTCAAGGCCGCTATGACCTACGGAGACAAGGCTGCTGCCCGATTGCAGCAAATTGCCAAGGCGTCAACCACGACCGAGGGGGTCACCCGCCTGCCCTGGACCCCGGAACACCGCGTGGCCAGCGATGAAATCGCCGGCTGGATGCAGGCGGCCGGGCTCGACGTGACGCGCGATGCCGCCGGCACGCTTGTCGGCGCCAGCCCGAACCCCGAGGGCAAGCCGGTGCTGCTGATTGGCTCGCACCAGGACAGCGTGCCTTCGGGCGGGGCCTTTGACGGGATCATGGGGATTGCCGTCGGCTGCCTCGCGGCCGAGGCGCTGCGCCACGAGATACCGAAATTTCCCTTTGCAATCGAGGTGCTGGCCTTCGCCGATGAAGAGGGCGTACGGTTTCCCACAGCGCTGATCGGCCCGCGCGCGCTGGCCGGAACCCTCGATCCCGGCGCATTGGAGATGACCGATACCGAGGGCGTCTCGATGCGCGCGGCGATGGCAAGCTTCGGCGTCGAGGCCGCGCAGAGCCTTGGCATAGCCCGCGATCCGGCGACGGTTGCCGGATATCTCGAGGCCCATATCGAACAGGGCCCGGTGCTCGAAGCCGAGAACCTCCCGGTGGCCGCGGTCAGCGCGATTTGCGGCATCTCCCGCTTCGAGGTGATGGTCACCGGCACCACCGGCCACGCCGGGACGGTGCCGATGTCCGGTCGGCAGGATGCGCTTGTCGCCGCGTCGCGGATCATTGCCCTGGTCAGCGATGAAGCCATGGCAACAGAAGTCCGCGCCACCGTGGGCAGCATTTCGGTCGGCCCCGGCGCGGTCAATGCGATCCCCTCCCGGGTGCGCTTCACGCTCGAAATCCGCGCAGCCAGCGATGCCACCCGCGTCGCCTTTGAAACCGGGATTCTCGGCCGCGCGCAAGAGATCTGCGCCGCGGCGGGCTGCGAAATCGAGGCCGGCCGCACCTATGTTCAGCCGGCGACGACCTGCGACCCGAGGCTGACAGAGGCGCTGGAACAGGCCATCCGCGACCACGGCATCAGGCCGATGACAATCCCCTCCGGCGCGACCCACGACGCCTCGGCAATGGCCGATCTCTGTCCGGTGTCGATGCTCTTTGTCCGCTGTCGCGGCGGCGTCAGCCACCGGCCCGACGAATTTGCCAGCGCCGAGGATCTCGATGTGGCGATCGCGGTTCTCGAGCGCGCCATCCTGCGACTGGCCCGTCAGGGCTGAGGCACCGCCGCAGCCCGCTGCCGCGTGCGGTCTACCTCTGCCGCAGACCGGCCTCGTCAAACCGCATCACCTGTGCCGAATCCCAGGCCAGGCCACAGCTCTGGCCCTCGGTCGGGATCGCCAGGCCGGACTCCTGGCGAACGGTGATCTGCTGGCCGTCCCCCGCGCGCAGATGCACCAGCGTCTCGGCCCCCAGGGCTTCGGCGTAGACGACAACCGCCTCGATCCGCCCCTGCTCGGCCAGGCGGACATGCTCGGGGCGGATGCCGATCCGGCCCGCCCTCTCGCCGTCCAGCAAGGCGGCGTCGATGAAGTTCGTCGGCGGCGAGCCGATGAACCCGGCCACGAATTCGGTCGCCGGATCGGCATAGACATCCAGCGGCGCGCCGATCTGATCGGCGACGCCGGCATTCATCACGATCATCCGGTCGGCCAGGGTCATCGCCTCGACCTGATCATGGGTCACGTAAAGCGAGGTCACTCCCAATTCACGCTGCAAGGCCTTGATCTCGAGACGCATCTGCACCCGCAGCTTGGCATCGAGGTTCGACAGCGGCTCGTCGAACAGGAAGACGGCGGGCTTGCGCACGATGGCACGTCCCATGGCGACGCGCTGGCGCTGCCCGCCGGAAAGCTCGCGCGGTTTCCGTTCCAGATAGGGCTCCAGCTGCAAGAGCTTGGCGGCGGTTTGCACCCGCTCGGCGATCTCGGGCTTGGCCACTTTCTGAATCTTCAGCCCATAGGCCATGTTGTCGAAGACCGACATATGCGGATAAAGCGCGTAGTTCTGGAACACCATGGCGATGTCGCGGTCCATCGGCTCGACGTCATTGACCCGCTTGCCGTCGATCCGCACCTCACCCGACGTCGCCGTCTCCAGGCCCGCCACCATGCGCAGCAGCGTCGACTTTCCGCAGCCCGAAGGCCCGACGATGACGACGAATTCGCCATCTGCGATGTCGATGTCGATGCCCTGGATGACCTCGGTCTTGCCGAAGGATTTCTTCAGGTTCTCTAGGGTGACGGTTGCCATTACTTCTCACTTTCGACGAGGCCGCGGATAAAGAGCTTCTGCATGCCGATGACCACGATGACCGGCGGCACCATGGCAAGGATCGACGTCGCCATGATCGTCGGCCAATGGGCAAAATCGTCGCCCGAGGGGAACATCTGCTTGATGCCCATGACGATGGTGTTCATTTCCGGTTCAGTGGTGATCAGAAGCGGCCAGAGGTACTGGTTCCAGCCGTAGATAAAGAGGATGACGAACAATGCGGCGATATTCGTGCGGCTCATCGGCAGCAGGATGTCGAAGAAAAACCGCATCGGCTTGGCGCCATCGACGCGGGCGGCCTCGGCCAGCTCGTCGGGCACGGTCATGAAGAACTGCCGGAACAGAAAGGTCGCAGTCGCCGAAGCGATGAGCGGCAGGATCAGGCCCTGATAGCTGTTCAGCATGCCGAAATTCGCGATCACCTCATAGGTCGGCACGATGCGCACTTCGACCGGCAGCATCAGCGTCAGGAAGATCAGCCAGAAGAACAATTGCCGCCCCGGAAAGCGGAAATAGACGATGGCAAAGGCCGAGAGCAGCGAGATGGCGATCTTGCCAAGCGCGATGCCCATCGCCATGACCAGCGAATTCCACAACATCGTCGCCACCGGCGCATTGATGCCGGAGGTCAGCGCCCTGGCGTAATTCTCGAAAAACTTGTCGCCGGGCAAAAGTGGCATCGGCGGGCGCACGATGTCATGCTGTTCGACGGTCGAGGCAACGAAGGCCAGCCAGATCGGGAAAAAGATGAAGGCGATGCCGACGATCAGCCCGAGATGGGTCAACCAGAGGCCCGTGCCCCGCTTTTCGACCATGCCATGTCGCTCTGCCATCAGTAATGCACCCGTCGTTCGATATATTTGAACTGCACGACCGTCAGGACCGAGACGATCAGCAGCAGGATTACCGATTGCGCCGCCGAAGAGCCGAGATCCTGACCCACGAAGCCATCGGAATAGACCTTGTAGACCAGGATCGTGGTGGCCTGCTGCGGGCCGCCACTGGTGATCGTATGGATCACCCCGAAGGTCTCGAAGAAGGCGTAGATGATGTTCACGACCATCAGAAAGAACGTTGTCGGCGACAGCAGCGGAAAGACGATGGTGCGAAACCGGGTCCAGAAATGCGCGCCGTCGATGGCGGCGGCCTCGATCACCGATTTCGGGATCGCTTGCAGGCCCGCCAGGAAGAACAGGAAATTGTAGCTGATGCGGCCCCAGGCCGAGGCGACGACGACAAGCCCCATCGCCTCGCCCTCGTTCAGCACGTGGTTCCAGTCATAGCCCAGCAGGCCCAGATACCAGGTCACCACGCCGACCCGCGTGTTGAACATGAACAGCCACAGCACGCCGGCCACCGCCGGCGCCACGGCATAGGGCCAGATCAGCAGCGTCCGGTAGGTGCCCGAGCCCTTGATCAGCCGGTCGGCCAGCACCGCGAGATAAAGCGCCACGCCCATCGAAACCAGCGTCACCAGGATGGAAAAGACCGCCGTCGTGACAAAGGAGGCGCGGTAATAGGGATCCGACAGCAGGAACTCGAAATTGCCCAATCCAACCCATCGCATCGACAACCCGAAAGGATCGGGGATGAACAGAGATTGCCAGATCGCCTGCCCGGCCGGGTAGAAAAAGAAGATCGCGGTGATCGCGATCTGCGGCAGGACCAGCAAAAGCGGCAGCCAGCGGCCCTTGAACGTGACGCGTTTTTCCATCGGTCCTCCTTGCTTCCCCGGACGCCACCGCCCCGGGCCCGACCCGGGGCCTCCGGGAGGCCCCGGACCGGGGTCCGGGGCGGGCGGGATTGCCGCTAGCGCGAAGCCTGCTCGAAGCGGCGCAGCAGCGCGTTGCCGCGCTCCACCGCCGAATCGAGCGCCGCCTGCGCGTCCTTGTCGCCGGACCAGACCGCTTCCAACTCCTCGTCGATGATGCCCCGGATCTGGTCAAACGAGCCCAGACGAAGGCCCTTGGAATTGGCCGTCGGCTGCTTGGCCGTCATCTGGGTCACCGCGATATCGGTGCCGGGGTTCTCGTCGTAGAAGCCCTGGCTGCGGGTCAGTTCGCCGGCCTCCGAGGTGATCGGCAGATAGCCGGTGTCCTGGTGCCACTTGGCCTGGATCTCGGGGCTGGACAGGAAATTGAGGAAGGCGGCGACACCCTTGTATTCTTCCTCGGTCTGGCCCTCCATCACCCAGAGCGAAGCGCCGCCGATGATGGTGTTCTGCGGCTCGTCGGTGACCGATTCCCAATAGGGCAGCGGCCGCACCTCGAAATCGAACTCGGCCTCCGCCTTGATCCCGGCATAGCCGGCCGAGCTCTCGGTGAAGAGCGCGCATTCCCCGGCGCGGAAGTTGGCGCCACCTTCGTTGCGGCGGCCGGCATAGATGAACTTGCCGTCCCGCGCCCAGTCGCCCATGGCCGAGATATGCGCCACCTGCGCCGCGCCGTTGAAGGCCAGTTCGGTATCGGTGCCGCCAAAGCCGTTGTCCTTGGTGGCGAATGGCACGTCATGATAGGCCGAGAAGTTCTCGAGATGGATCCAGCTCTGCCAGGCGGTGGTCATCGGACAATCGACCCCGGCCTCCTTGAGCTGGTCCAGCACCGCGCCGACCTGTTCCCAGGTCGACAGATCGGTGTCGGGATCGATCCCCGCCTCTTCCAGTTTGTCGCGGTTGACCCAGAGCACCGGGGTCGACGAGTTGAACGGCAGGGACAGCATGTCGCCGTCGGGCGTGGTGTAATAGCCCTTGACCGAACCGATGTACTTCGACTGGTCGAAATCGGCGCCGGCGTCTGCCATCACCTCATAGACCGGCTTGATCGCGCCCTTGGCGCCCATCATCGTCGCGGTGCCGACCTCGAAAACCATCAGGATGTCGGGCTGTTCCCCCGCCCGGAAGGCGGCGATCCCGGCATTCAGGGTCTCGGAATAGTTGCCCTTGTGCGAGGCCACCACCTGATAGGCGTCCTGAGAGGCGTTGAAGGTCTCGACCTGTTCGGCCACCAGCTCGCCCAGGCGTCCGGTGAAGGCATGCCAGAATTCGATCTCGGTCTGGGCCAGGGCCGACTGGGCCGAGCCCAGCACCGCCGCCGCGGCCAATATGCTGATCGTGTGTTTCATCTCTTTCTCCCTAAGTTGAGGTTGTGGCGACTTTTCTCGCCGCGATGCCGCGCATTCTTGTGGCGCGTTGTAAAACAAATATAACATGACGGCCTCATGGCCGCCTCACAATGAAATCCGGCACGATACCGGCGCGCAAAACGGCCTGCTCGGCATCCTGACCGGCGAAAAATCCGAAATCGGTGATCAGCGCCGAAGGCAGGCCGGCGGTCTGGGCGCCGAGGATATCGGTGTGCAGGCTGTCGCCCACCATGACGATGCGGCTGCGGTCGACCTCGCCAAGTCGCGCGAAGGCGAGATCGAAGATATTTCGGAACGGTTTGCCGAAAAATTCCGGCGCTATGCCGGTTTGCTCGGCCAGCCGATGGGCAAAATGGCCCGGCTCCGGGGAGAACCCGGTTTCCCGCGGCGCCACGATATCCGGGTTGCCCACCAGCACCGGACGGGGGTGCCGCCGCAGGGCCGCTTCGAGCAATTCCTGTCGCGGCTCGGTCCAGACCGCGCTGCCGATCAGCAGGAAACCGTCGACGGCCTCATAGGCGCCCGGATCCTCCTCGAGATAGGTGAGGTGCAATCCCTCCAGATCGCGCAGCCCGGCGCGCGGCGTCGCCATCAGCCCCCAGTGAAGCGCGCGCCGCGCGTCGAGGCCGGCCAACAGCGTGGCGCGGCTGGTAATGATGTCCTCGGCGGCGAAATCATAGCCCAGACGGGTGTATTTCTCGATCAGGGCGGCATGGGGGAAACCCGCGGCATTGGAGACCACCAGCACCCGCTTGCCCCGGGCCTTCAACCCGGCGATCCGCTCGGGCGTGCCGGGGATTGCCGCCTCGCCGATGTTCAGCACGCCGAAGGCATCGAGCAGGAAGATGTCGAATTCGTCGGCCAGGTCGTCGAGCGTTTCGCAATGGCGGCAGGCCGGCGCCGCGGTCCGCGCCGGCGGCAGCCGGTGGCGCACGGATTCGTAGACCTCAAAGGCCTCTTCTGCCGAGATCGCCATCAAATGATCGCCCCCCGAACCTTGGCCGAAACCAGTTCGCTGATCAGCACGGCGACCAGGATCACGATCAGGATCAGGCTGACCTGCGGCCAGGCCAGCACGTTGAGCGAGGCCGAGAGCTGCAAGCCGATGCCCCCTGCCCCCACCAGGCCCAGCACCGTGGATTCGCGGATATTGATGTCCCAGCGAAAGACCGCGATGCCCGCGAAGGCCGGCAAGACCTGCGGCACGATCCCATAGGCCATGACCTGCCAGCGGCTGGCTCCGGTGGCGGTGATGGCCTCGACCTGGCCGGAATCGATTTCCTCGATCGCCTCGTACAGAAGCTTGGCGCAGAAACCGATCGACCGGATGGCGATGGCAATGACCCCGGCAAAAACGCCGGGGCCGATGATCGCGATCAGCAGCAGCGCCCAGATCAGCGAGTTGATCGACCGGGTCGAGACGATGATCAGCAGCGCGACCGGCCGGATGAACAGCGCCGACGGCGTGGTGTTGCGCGCCGCCAGAAAGGCCACCGGCACCGCCAGGCAGAGCGCGATCAAGGTGCCAAGGGTGGCTATGTTGAGCGTGTCCCAGATCGGCCGGCCGAGCTGGGTGATGTATTCCCACCGGGGCGGCGTGGCGCGGGTCCAGATGTCATTGGCGATGCGCGGCGCATCCCAGACAAAGAACCACGTGGTCGAGGCCGAGATGATCTGCCAGCAATAGACAAAGACCGCCACGCCGATCAGCCAGCCGAACCAGCGGATCAGGCTGTCGCGCCCGGTTCGCCGGCGCCAGATCTGCATGCCTGCGCGCTCCAGGACCGGCATTACTGCACCCTCGCGCGGATGATGCCGGAGAGGTATTCCAGCGCCATGACGATGCCGATGATCAGGATCAGGATGGCGGCGGCGGTGTCGTATTCATAGCGGTCGAAGGCGGTGTTCAACGTCGCCCCGATGCCGCCGGCGCCCACCAGCCCCAGAATGGCGCTTTCGCGGAAGTTGATGTCGATCCGGTACATCGACAGCCCCACCAGACGCGGCATGACCTGCGGCTGCACACCGTAGTTGATCCATTGCATCCACCGCGCCCCCGAGGCCCGGATCGCCTCGGCCTGCGCCTTGTCCATCGCCTCGATATCCTCGGCCAGAAGCTTCGACAGGAAACCGATGGTGGCAAAGGACAGGGTCAGAAAGCCGGCCAGCGGGCCGAACCCGAAGATCGCCACCAGAAGGATGGCCACGATGATCTCCTGCAAGGCGCGGCTGATGGCGACGATGCCGCGGCAGATCACATAGACCGGCAGCGGCGCGATATTGCGGGCCGCCCCGAGGCCGATCGGAATGGAAATCGCGATCCCCACCACCGAGGCGGCGACGGTCATCACGATGCTTTCCAGCAGTCCGCTCCAGATGTCACTCCACCGCGAGAGGAAATCCGGGCTGGTAAAGGCCAGAATGAAGGCCCAGCCCCGATCCAGCCCTTCATAAACCCGTCCCCAGTCCACCTCGATGGTCAGGACGGCGGCGATCAGATAGGCGACAAAGCCGAGGCCCAGCCCCCATCGCAACAGCGGATTCCGGACGAAGGCCGGTTTGCGCCAGCCTTTGCCCAGCATGTCGTCAAGTTCCCGGTGGCTCATTCCGCGGCCTCGATCTCTTCGTCCTCGACCTTCTCGATGGTCGCTTCCCAATCCTCCTCGCCATAGATCTCGGTCAGCTTGTCGGGGGTCAGCCCGGTGGGCAGCCCGTCATAGACGATTTCGCCAAGACGCAGCCCGACGACACGTGGCACGAACATCTGCGCCAGCGCCACGTCGTGAATGTTGATGATCGCCGCCAGCCCGCGTTCCTGGCAAAGCTCGGTGATCAGCCGCATGATCTGCCGGCTGGTCTTTGGATCGAGCGAGGCGGTCGGCTCGTCCACCAGCAGCAGCTTGGGCTGCTGGATCAGCGCGCGGCAGATCCCCACCCGCTGGCGCTGACCGCCCGAAAGCTCGTCTGCCCGCTTGTCGGCCATATGCAACAGACCCACCCGATCGAGCAGCCGAAACGCCGCATCGACGTCCGATTGCGGATAGCGGCGCAGGAAGCTGCGCCAGAAGCCGACATATCCCAGCCGGCCCGACAGCACGTTCTCCATCACCGTCAGACGTTCGACCAGGGCGTATTCCTGGAAAATCATCCCCATCTCGCGCCGCGCCTTGCGCAGCCGGCCCGGGCCGAGCCCGGTGAGATCGACCTCATCCAGCAGCACCGCGCCGCCGGTCGGCTCGACCAGCCGGTTGATGCAGCGGATCATCGTCGATTTCCCCGCCCCCGACGGCCCGATCAGCGCCAGAACCTGGCCCTTGGGCACATCGAGATCGATCGCCGTCAGCGCCTGGTCGCCGGTCTTGTATGTCTTGGATAGCTTTTGAAGGCGCAGCATCGCATTCCCCTTGCGCGCTGCGGCGGCCCGGATCCGGGGCCGCCGCCATGGTGCCGGATCACTGGCAGGCGTAGCTGACGTCGTTGGCCGCATCGATTTTGCGGATCACGTCCCAGTATTCCTTGTAGGTGATCGGCAGGAACTGACCTTCGCCGTTCTTCTCGAACTCTTCCTTCAGGCTGGAGCCTTCCCATTCGAAGTTGAAAAAGGCGTCTCGGATCTGCTCCTGCAACTCGGGCTTGAGGTTGTAGACCACGCCGTACCCGGTGGTCGGAAAGGTCTGGGACTTGTAGATCGACACGATCTGATCGGCGCTGACCACGTCGCGTTCGATCATCCGGCTCATGACCGAATTTGCGACGGCGGCGGCCATGTAATCCTTGTTGGCGACACCCAGAACCGAATTGTCGTGTTTGCCCGAGAACACCGGCTCGAAATCCTTTTCCGGCTCCATGCCGTAATCCGCCTTCAGGATGGCCGAGGGCGCCTTGAACCCGGAATTCGACGTCGGCGCGGTAAAGGCAAGCTGCTTGCCCTGGATATCCTCGATCTGCTCGATGCCGCTGCCGGGATAGGTGATGATCTCCATCTCATAGCCGAAACTGCCGTCCGGCGCGGCCATGATGGTAAAGGGGCGGAAACCGGCGCAATTCACCGCCAGCGGGTTGGACCCGGTGTTGAAGCCCGCGATATGAAGCCGGCCCGAGCGCATCGCCTCGATCTGGGCGGCATTGTTCTGGACCGGAAAGAAGATGACGTCCTTGCCGGTTTCGGCTTCGAGATGTTCGAGGAAGTCCGCCCAGGCCGTCTTGTAGACCGCCGGATCCTCCACCGGGGTATAGGCAAAGACCAGCGTGTCAGGATCGATCTGCTCCGCCGGATCGGTCGGAATGTCGGCAATCATGTCGTCGTCGGCGTCGCAGTAGCGCGCATCGAGGTCGCCGCGCGGGCACTCCTGGGCCGCAGCCGCTCCGCCAAGGGACATGAGCGCCATGGCCGATGCCCCGATCAATAGTGTGATCTCCGTCTTCATCTTGTCCTCCCTGAGTTACGGCGTTTTTGCCGCGGTTGATATTATCCTTCGTCCGTCGCGATGATCCTGACCTTGGCCGCCTCCAGGGCCGCCAGGAGTGCGCCCGCCGGGGCGGTGTTCACGACAATCGACCGCAGGTCCGACATGTCGCCCACATGGGCCAGCCCCCTGCGTCCGAACTTTTCCGAATCGATCAGCAGATGCCGCTCGCGCGCCCGGTGCAGCATCGTCCTTTTGACTGCCGCAAAGCCGCGCACGGTTTCCGAGGGGCCTTCCTCCGAGAACCCGGACGAGCCGATCATGCAGCGGTCGACATTGTAACGCGACAGAAATTCCAGGGTCTCGGTGCCGATGACGGCGGATTCGGCGGCAAGGTATTCGCCGGGGCACAGCAGGATCTGCGCGGCCCCGTGGCCAAGGGTCATCGCCACCGGAATCGAATTCGTGATCACCGTGCAGGAGGTGCCGAGATAGGCCAGCGCGCGCGCCATCTCGATCGTGGTCGAGCCGGAATCGATCATCACCGTCTCGCCGTCCTGCACCAGTTCGGCGGCCCGCTTGCCGATCCGCTCCCGCTCCTCGATGCGCGCATTCGCCCGCTCGTCAAGGCTGGGATAATGGCCCTGGGTGGGCGCGGTCGCTCCGCCGTGCGCGCGGGCAACAAGCCCCTCATCGGCAAGCGCGTCGAAGTCGCGCCGCAGGGTCTCGGTCGAGACGTTGAAGCGCTCGGACAATTCGCTGATCCGGACATGCGGGCGCAGTTTCAGCTCCAGCAGGATTTGCCGGCGGCGCTCCTCCTTCTTGAGCCGCCTGCGTCCCCTGACCGGTATCTCCGATGTCGTGCCCGCGTGCGCCATACCACCCCGCCGATTCACTTGCTGTCATCAAAAGTGTGGAGTTTCGGCAGTATATGCAATGAATTTTGTTGCAAAAGCCTCGTTCTGGTGGTGAGATTTTTGCATGGGCAAGGAAATCAAACCGTTGAAAGCGCCTGTTTCGTCCGACACTCGTATGCCTGCGGCCCGGCCGACATGATCCTGCTCGCGGTCAACCTGGCGGCGGCTGTCGCGCTTCTGTTGTGGTCCGTCCGGATGATCCGGACCGGCGCCGAACGCGCCTATCTGCCGGAACTGCGGCGCTGGCTGAAAGAGATGTCGGCGCACCGGCTCTCGGCGGCCGCGGCCGGCATTCCAACGGCGATGATGTTGCAAAGCGCCACCGCCGTGGCACTGATCGGCAGCGGTTTCGCGGCCTCCGGCCTGCTGTCTTCGGGCGCGGCGCTGGCCATGATTCTCGGCGCCGAACTCGGCTCGGCGCTGATGGTGCAGGTGCTTCAGCTCCCGGTCGACAAGGTGGTGCCCCTGATCCTGCTTGTCGGCGTGATCCTGTTTCTCAACGCCCGGTCCCGCAAGGCCAAGCAGACCGGGCGGATCACCATCGGCGTCGCGCTGGTCTTTCTCTCGCTGGGCATGATCCGCCAGGCCACGGCGCCGATCGGAGAGAACGACATCGTGCAGGCGGCGGCCGCCTATTTCGAACGGGATCTTCTCAGCGCATTCGTCATCGGTGCCCTGCTGGCCTGGCTGATGCATTCCAGTCTGGCCGCCGTTCTGACCTTCGCGATGTTCGCGGCAACCGGCCTTGTCGGCACCACCGCGGCCGCGGCGCTGGTCATCGGCGCCAATCTCGGCGGCGCCATGATTGCGGTCGGATTGCTCTGGTCAGAGCGGGGTGTGGCGCGGCAGGTCGCCGTCGCGAACCTCGTGGCGCGCGGCGGCGTGACGCTGGCGGCCTTCGCCCTGCTGGTCTTCGGCGCCTTCGACCTGTCGATGCTGTGGGGCGGGGCAAGCCAGCAGGCGGTCACCTTGCATGTGCTTCTGAACGCCGTCCTGCTGGTCCTGGCCCTGCCGGTCACCGGCCAGCTGGTCGGTCTGGCCGAAACCCTGGTGCCGCAATCGACCGAGGCCGAGGCGGTGACCCGCACCGCGCTGGATCCCGGCGTGCTCGACGAACCGGCCATGGCGCTGGCCTGCGCGCAGCGCGAACTGCTTCGGATGGGCGAAACGGTGCAGGCCATGCTGTCGCCGATCCCGGGGTTGCTGCGCCAATGGGATCAACAGGCGGCGGATCTGATCGAGCTTCGCGAAGATGCCGTCGACCGGATGCATTACGAAACCAAGATCTACCTGTCGCAGCTGCGCGACAAGGACATCCCCCGCGAACAGGCGCGGCGCGCGGTGGAACTGGTCGCCATGGCCAACAGCCTCGAAGAGGCTGCCGACCGCGTCGCTGTCAACCTGTTGACCTTGGCAAAACGGCTGCACGACAAGGCCCATGCCTTCTCGGACGAGGGGCTGCGGGACATCGAGGCCTTTCATGATCAGGTGGCAACGAACACGCGGCTGGCGCTCTCGGTGCTGACCACCGGCGATGCCGAGTCGGCGCGCCAGTTGGTGGCGGAAAAGGATCGCATCCGGCGCGAAGAGCAGAAATTGCAGGAACGCCACCTGACGCGCCTCGGCCAGGGCAACCCGGCCAGTATCGCCACCACAAACGCCCATCAGGAAACCCTGAGGCTGCTGAAACAGGTGAATGCCGCGATCAGCTATGTCGCCTACCCTATCGCCGAGGAAACCGGCGATCTTCTCGCCAGCCGGCTGGCGCGCCCGAAATTCGCGGGGAAGCCGGCATGAGCAAATCCAAGGCCCGCATCGCCAGGCAGATCGCCGCCTTGCCGGTCCATTGGGACAGGAAAGGCCGGTTGCGGGTGCTGATGGTGACCTCTCGCGATACCGGGCGCTGGGTCATGCCCAAGGGCTGGCTGATGGACGGCAAGAAGCCTTGGCGCGCCGCCAAGATCGAAGCGCTGGAAGAGGCCGGCGCCGTCGGCTTCGTCTCCGACAAGGCGCTCGGCCGATACCATTACGAAAAACGCCTGACCGGCGGCGAAAGCGTGCTGTGCCGCGTGACGGTCTATCCGATGGTGGTCGACCGGCTCAAGCGCCGCTGGAAAGAGCGCAAGGAACGCAAACGCCATTGGTTTTCGCCGAACAAGGCGGCCAGGCTGGTGAACGAGGAGGAATTGACCGGCCTTCTGAAACGGCTGGCGGAAGACTCCGGGAAATTGACCGCATTGGAGGAATTGCGGCGGGCTTCGTAGGTTCGGGCGGTGAAAGGCCGGAAAAACGGCCAAACCAAACCCAAGGGAGGAAGACATGAAGACATTGACACGTACCGCGGCCCTGTCGCTGATCGCCTATGCCGCGTCGCTGGGGGCGGCACAGGCCGAAAAGCTGACGCTCTACTGTTCGGCGCAGGAAGACTGGTGCCAGCTGATGGCGCGCAGTTTCGAGGATGCCACCGGCATCGACGTCAACATGACACGCAAGTCCAGCGGCGAGACCTTTGCGCAGGTCCGCGCCGAAAGCGCAAACCCCAAGGGCGACGTCTGGTGGGGCGGCACCGGCGATCCGCATTTGCAGGCCGCCGAAGAGGGCCTGACCATGGAATATGTCTCGCCCATGCGCGACCAGTTGCACGACTGGGCGATCTCGCAGGCGGAAAGCGCCGGAAACCGGACCATCGGCATCTACTCTGGCGCGCTGGGTTATGGCTACAACGCCGATCTTGTCGCCGCCAACGACCTGCCCGAACCGGCCTGCTGGAAAGACCTGCTGAAACCCGAGTACAAGGGCCATGTGCAGATGGCCAATCCCAATTCCTCGGGCACGGCCTATACGACGCTGGCCTCGATGGTGCAGATTTTCGGTGAAGACGAGGGCTTCGAGTTCATGAAGGGCCTGCACAAGAACATCAACCAATACACCAAATCCGGCTCGGCCCCGATCAAGGCCGCCGGTCGCGGCGAAAACACCATCGGCATCGTCTTCATGCATGATGCGGTGAAACAGGCGGTCTCGGGCTTCCCGATCAAGGTTGTCGCCCCCTGCGAAGGCACCGGCTACGAAATCGGCTCGATGTCGATCATCGACGGCGCCCGTAACCTGGATGAGGCGAAAAAGTTCTACGACTGGGCGCTCAGCGCCGAGGCGCAGAACCTCGCGCTCGAGGTGAACGCCTTCCAGGTGCCGTCGAACATGGCGGCCGAAACCTCCGAAAGCGCCCCCGACATGAGCCAGATCAAGCTGATCGACTATGACTTCAAGAAATACGGCTCCTCGGACGAACGCAAACGGCTGTTGCAGAAATGGGATGAGGAAGTCTCGGTCCTGCCGCAGTAAGTGAGGGAGGAACCGGAAAAGACCACTCACCCGGTGCTGATCTTCTGGATCCTTGCCGGGTGGGTCGGTTTCGGCCTTCTGCCATGGTACATGGTAGAGGATGGCCTGTGGTCGTTCGACTGGCTGACCGGCGGCTATCCTTTCGATGCGGATGTCGCGCCGGCCCTGTTCCTGATCGGACAGGGCGAAAAGCTGTGGCTGGCGCCGCTCCTGCTCCCGCTGGCGCTGCCGCTGTTGGTGCTGCGGCGGGCAAAAAACGACCCGATCTATGCCCGCATCCTGATCCTTGCCGGGGCGCTCGGGTTCGGCTGGATGATCGTGCAGGGCTTTTCCATCGGCATCCGCGGCTTCAGCTTCGCCTGGCAGGAGGCGCTGTTCGGAGAACTCCCGATCCGCCAGTTCGGCATGGGCTACGGTGCGATGATCTGCGCCTCGGCCTTTCTCTTCCTGCTGACCCAGGGCGTCGCCGCGCGGGGGGCGATCAACGGCGATGTCTTTGTGGTCAGCGCCATCGGCGGCGTGATCACCATTGTCACCGCCTTTGTGTTCTTTCCGATCGCCAGGATGTTGTTTGCCGCCTTCGTCACCGAGGACGGCGCCTATTCGGTCAGCGTCTTCCTGTCGAAGTTCTTCGATGACCGGCTCTGGGGCATCGGCTGTTTCTGGGGCGCCCGCTGCGGCGCCGCCTGGAATTCGCTGGCCCTCGCCATCCTCGTCGGGCTGATCACCACGGTGTTGGGCCTCTGCTTTGCGCTTGTGGTGACGCGCTCGGGCTTTCGCTACAAGCGGGCCTTGCGGGCGCTCACCGTCCTGCCGATCATCACGCCGCCTTTCGTGATCGGCCTCGCGCTGATCCTCCTGTTCGGGCTTTCGGGCTCGGTCACCCAATTTGTCGCCGAGATGTTCGGCACGCAGCCCACCCGCTGGCTCTACGGCATGCCGGGGGTGCTGATCGCCCAGACCCTGGCCTTCACGCCGATTGCCTTTCTGGTGCTGATCGGCGTGGTCGAAGGGGTCTCGCCCTCGATGGAGGAGGCCGCCCAGACATTGCGCGCCAACAGATGGCAGACCTTCCGCACCGTCTCGCTGCCGCTGATCCGCCCCGGGCTCGCCAATGCCTTTCTTCTGGGCTTCATCGAGAGCATGGCCGATTTCGGCAACCCGCTGGTCCTCGGCGGCAATTTCGACGTCCTGTCGACCGAAATTTTCTTTGCCATCGTCGGCGCGCAATACGATCAGGGCCGTGCCGCCGTTCTGGCCATGGTGCTGCTGTTCTTCACCCTCTCGGCCTTTTACGCGCAACGCGCCTGGCTCGGAAAGAAAAGCTATACCACCGTCACCGGCAAGGGCGACGCGGGCATGCATCCCCTGATGCCGACCGGCCTTTCGGTGCCGGTGCAGATCATCGTGATCGGCTGGGGCCTGTTCACCATCGTGGTCTACGGCATGATCGTCTATGGCAGCATCGTCGAGCTCTGGGGGGTCAACAACGCGCTGACGCTCAAGCATTATGTCACCGCCTTCTCGGTGCGCATCGAAGAGGCGGGCATCCGCTGGACCGGGGCCGCCTGGGACAGTTTCTGGACCACGATCAGCATTGCCGCCATCGCCGCGCCGCTGACCGCCGCCGTCGGGCTGATCACCGCCTACCTCCTGACCCGGCAGAGCTTTGCCGGCAAGAACGCCTTCGAGTTCGGAACCATGCTGAGCTTTGCCATCCCCGGCACCGTCATCGGCGTCAGCTATATCCTGGCCTTCAACGTGCCCCCGATCGAGATCACCGGAACCGGCGTCATCCTGGTGGTCAGTTTCATCTTCCGCAACATGCCGGTCGGCGTGCGCGCGGGTATCGCCAGCATGTCGCAACTCGACAGGTCGCTCGACGAATCCTCGCTAACCCTCGGGGCCAATTCCTGGCAGACCTTCCGCCGGATCATCCTGCCCCTGCTGCGCCCGGCGATCCTCGCCGCCCTGGTCTACAGCTTCGTCCGCGCGATGACCGCGATCTCGGCGGTGATCTTCCTGGTCTCGGCGGAATACGACATGGCCACGAGCTACATCATCGGCCGCGTCGAGAACAACGATTACGGCCTCGCCATCGCCTATTCCACGACGCTGATCTTCGTCATGCTGTCCGCGGTCGGGCTTTTGCAATTTCTTGTCGGCCGGGTTCAGATCGGCCGGCGCACCGAACTCGGAACCGGGAGAACCTCATGAGCGACAGCAAAATCGGCTCCAAGGCCGCCCCGGTCCGGTTCGAAGGCGTGTCCAAGCTCTTCGGCAAGGACGTGGTGGCCGTCGACCGGATCGATCTCGATGTGGCCGCCGGCAAGCTGGTGACGCTGCTCGGCCCCTCCGGCTGCGGCAAGACCACCACCCTGCGCATGATCGCCGGGCTCGAGATGGCCAGCGCGGGCCGCATTCTCATCGGTGGCCGCGACGTGACCAGACTGCCCGCGACAGATCGCGACGTTTCCATGGTCTTCCAGTCCTATGCGCTCTTTCCGCACATGAACGTTCTGGAGAACGTGATGTACGGGCTGACCTTTTCGGGATTTGCCAGGGACGAGGCCCGGAGCCGCGCGCTTCACGGCCTCGATCTCGTCGGCCTCCGCGGTTTTGATGGCCGGCTGCCGTCGGAATTGTCCGGCGGACAGCAGCAGCGCGTGGCCGTCGCCCGCGCCCTGGTGCTGGAACCGCAGGTGCTTCTGTTCGACGAGCCGCTCTCCAACCTCGATGCCAAGCTCCGCCGCCAGGTGCGCGAGGATATCCGCGCGATCCAGCAGGATCTCGGGTTGACGGTGGTCTATGTCACCCACGATCAGGAAGAGGCGCTGGCGGTCTCCGACGAGATCGTCGTCATGCGCAACGCCGCGATTGCCCAGATCGGCACCCCGCGCCAGCTCTTCGAGGCGCCCAATGACCGGTTTGTCGCGGATTTCATCGGCGAAGCCAACCTGCTGGCCTGCACCATCGTCGCCATCGACGGCCAGACCGCCACGATCGACATCGAAGGCTATCGCCACGACCTGCCCTCGCGCGGTCTTTCGGAAGGCCCGGCCACCATCGCCGTTCGTCCGTCCCGGCTGAGGATCGGCGATGACCGGGGCATCCGCGCCACCGTGGCCAAGGCGACCTATGTGGGTGTGCGCATGGAATACACGCTGACCGGCGCCTTCGGACAGGTGTTTGCGGTGCATGAGGATGTGGATGCGCCGCTGGCGCCCGGGGCCGAAGTGCGGATGGGTTTTGCCGCAAAAGGCCCGGTGCTGCTGCACGAATGACCCCCCGGCACACCGGCGCCGTCGCCGGTCAGCCCGGGTGCCTGGCCGCGGCCGCTGGCGCCAGCACCGCGGCGATCAGGCCCAGCGGATGCAGCAAATCGCGGCCGGCCAGGCGGTGGCCCTGGCTGCGGCAGGAAAAGCCGCAGGCGGCGGTGGGACATGGGGCATCGACCTGATCCCGCCAGGACAGGGCGAAGAGATCGCGCGACATGCGCTGATGGCGCGCCTGGTGGCCGAACAGCCCGGCCATGCCGCAACAGCCGGTGTCGGGTGTTTCCAGCGCGACCCCGAGCGCGGCAAAGACCTGCCGCCACTGCCGGGCGCTTTGCGGATTGGCGGTGACTTCGGTGCAATGGCCCAGCAGCCGCGCCCTGTCCTGCCCGGCCTGCGGAAAGGCCCGGCCCCGCGCCAGCTCTTCCGCCAGAAATTCCTGTGGCATCAGAACCGCCGGCACGCGAATCCCGGCCTTCGGGTATTCCTGCCGCAGCATCATGCCGAACGCCGGATCGAGCGCCAGGATCGGCGCCCCGGTGGCCGCCGCGCGGCGCAGGTGCGCGGCCAACCGGCCGGCAAGGCGCCGAAAGCCCGGCAGATCGCCGGCGCCATGGGCGGCCTTGCCCCCGGGACAGAGCGGCAGCAGACGCGGCGAATAGCCCAATGCGCGGAGCCCGGCCACGGCCTGGCGCTGCGCGGCCGCGTCGAAGAGCGCGGTAAACCAGTCTTGGGCGAGGATCACGCTTCCCTCGGGCAGCGACCCCGCCAGTTCGTTGTCGCGCAGGTACAGCTCGGGCGCCAGCCGCCGGGCCAGCCGCGGCGGCAGATCGGTGGTGGCGGTCAGCCTTTCGGCCAGCGGGCGAAGCAGCGGCCAGAGGGGCGCGACAACGGGCGCCAGCCGCAGCGCCAACGGGCTGGCGCGCTCGGCCAGGAGGGTCAGCCGCTCGGTCAGACCGCGCCGGTGGCGGCGGTGGTAGTCGGCCAGGAACCGGCTGCGCATCTCGGGAATGTCGACCTGCACCGGGCAAGACGTGGCGCAGGCCTTGCAGCCAAGGCAGGTATCGAGCACCGCATGCAGTTCGGCCTCGCGCCGGGCCAGCTCTGCCGGCGGCGCGCTGTCGCGGGCGCCGTGCCAGGCCCGCAGCGCATCGGCCCGGCCTTTCGGGCTGTGGCGCAGGTCGGCGCTGGCCTTGAACGAGGGACACATCGGCGTCGCGGCGGCGTAGGAGAGGCATTGCGCATTGCCATTGCAGCGAAAGGCCTTGTCGAGCGGGTCGCCCTCGGGCGCGTTGAACGGCCGGAACGGGGTGGTGGTGATGCCCATCAACCGCTCGGGCGGCGCCACCAGCTTGCCGGGGTTGTAGCGCCCCTCCGGGTCGAAGGCGGCCTTGACGCCTTGCAGCGCGGCATAGGCCTCATCGCCGATCCAGTCGCGCAGATAGGCGCCGCGCACGCCCTTGCCGTGTTCTCCCCAGAAGATGCCGCCATGCTTGCGGGTCAGCGCAAAGACCGCATTCGAGACTTTCTGCAAGATCGCGCGGTCGGCGTCGCGGTCGATGTCAAGCGCCGGCCGAACGTGCAGGCAGCCGACATCGGCATGACCATAGATGCCGTAGTTCAGTCCGAAGCCATCCAGCGTGGCGAGGAAGTCGTCGAGGAAGGCGGCCAGGTTCTCCGGCGGCACCACCGCGTCTTCGACAAAGGCGACTGGCCGGGCGCGGCCTTCCGTGCGGCCCAGCAGGCCGACCCCGACCGAACGCACCGCCCAGAGCCGGCGGATCTCGTCTCGTCCGGCAGCGAGATGGGTGGCGCGCAGCCCCGGCAAGCTGGCCAGGATCTCGCCGATCGCCGCCACCCGGGCCTCGACCTCCTCGGGGCCGGTGCCATTGACCTCGATGAACACCGGGGCGATGTCGGGCGCGCGCAGCGCCTCGGGCAGCGCGTCCAGCAGACCGGCGTCGGCGGCCAGCCCCTGGGTGCGCGCGTCCATGACCTCGACGGCGGTCGGCGCCCCTCGCGCCAGCGGAACCGCGGCAGAGAGTGCGGCGCGAAACCCGTCGAAGCCGGCCAGGATCAGGCGTTTCTCGGCCTCGATGCGGCGCAGGCGGACGCGGATGCGCGAGATCAGCCCCAGCGTGCCTTCGGCACCGGGAAACAGCCGCCACCAGTCGAAGCCGCCCGGCTCGGGGCAGGCGCGTTCGAGATCGTAGCCGGTGAACCGCCGGTTCAGCGCGGGGGTGGCCGCGACAAAGGCGGCGCGGCCGTCGCGCGCCGCACGCCCGGCCTCGGCCAGCATCGGCCGGGCCCAATCCGGCGCCGGGTCACCGCTCCACAACAGCCCTTCGGGGCGCGCGATCTCGAGGCCCACAAGGTTGTCCGAGGTCTTGCCATAGACCCGCGACCCCTTGCCCGAGGCGTCGGTGCTGACCATGCCGCCGATGGTGCAGCGGGTCGACGTCGAGGTTTCCGGTGCGAAAAACCAGCCGGTGTCGCGGATCTGCGCGTTCAGATCGTCGAGCACCAGGCCCGGCTCGACATCGGCCCACCCGGCCTCGGCATCGAGCGCCAGCAAGCGGTGCATGTGGCGGCGGGTGTCGACCACCACGCCCCGGTTCAGACTCTGGCCGTTGGTGCCGGTGCCGCCCCCGCGCGCGGTCAGCGGGATGGCGCGGAACCGCGGCTGATGCATCACCGCCACCAGTACCGCCATGTCGGCGGCATCGCACGGGGCGGCAACCAGATCGGGGCAGATGCGATAGACCGAATTGTCGGTCGACATCGCCTCGCGCAGGGCGCTGTCACCGTCCAGCGCGCCGCGGAACCCGGCCTGCCGCAGCGCTTCGTCCAGCGCTTCGATGGCAACCGCCGCGCCGTCGCCTGTCTGCGGAAGCTCACTCATATTCGGCCGCCCTTTGTCGGAATCTGTTGCTTTGTGGCGTTTAGTATCATATTTTCCGAATAACATGAAAGCTTCGACAGACAAATTGAATATCAATTTCCGCCATCTCCGCGCCCTGCATGCAATCGCGGCGCAGGGAACCTTCGCCGCGGCGGCGGAATCGCTGGGTGTCGTGCCCTCGGCGCTGTCGGAGCTGATGCGCCAGCTCGAGGCCGACATCGGCGCCCCGCTGTTCGACCGTCGCACCCGGCCGCCCTCGATCACGCCGCTCGGCCGCGACTTTCTTGCCGATACCGCGCCGCTGGTGTCCGGCATGGACCGGGCGATCGACCGGCTCAGCGCCCGCGCCGGGCTGGAAAGCGGCACGCTGCACATCGGCGCCTCCCCCTCGGCGATCTCTGAGCTGCTAGCGCCGGTGCTGGCGGATTTCCTTGCCGGGCGGTCGGGGCTGCAATGCCTGCTGCACGACGACATCGCCGAACGCCTGGCGCAGATGGTGGCCGAGGGCCGGCTCGATATCGCTATCGCCGGGCGGGCAAAACATTCGGCCGATCTGCGCCAGCGCGGCATCCTGCGCGACGAGATCGGGCTGGCCTGCCCGGCGGGCCACGCCTTTGCCGGCTGCGACGCCGTGCGGCTTGACGAGATCGACGCCGCCTCGCTGATCGGGCTCGACGCCCAGGCCGGCACCCAGCAGCTTTTGACCGATTGCGCGGCGATCCCGCGCGCTTTTCTGGCGCCGCAGCTGCGCGCCCATTCGACCATTGCCCAGCTCTGCATGGTGCGCGCCGGGCTGGGGGTCGCGCTTCTGCCCAGAAACGCGGTGCTGCTGTTCCGCGACCCGCAAATCCGCTTTGTGCCGGTGGCGGGCCTCGACCTCTGGCGCAGCCTCTACCTGCTGGAGCCGGCCCGCAGGCCGCTGACCGAGGCCGCCCGCGCCTTCGTCGCGACGCTCGAGCAGCGGGTGCCGGCCCTCACCGAAAGCGCCACCGCCCCATGACCCCAGGACACCCTGCGCGGGCCCGACCACAGGACCGATCATGACGCAAGCTCCCTCCCTGCCCTTCACCTGCCGCAAGGCTCCGGCCAGCGGGTCCGGCGGCGTCGTCGTCACCAACCACCCGCTGGGCAGCGCCGCCGGGCACGAAATGCTGGCGGCGGGCGGCAATGCCGTCGATGCGGCGGTTGCCGCGTTGCTGGCGCTGACCGTGGTCGAGCCGATGATGGTGGGCATTGCCGGCGGCGGCGTCGCGCATCTGCGCACGCCGGACGGCCGCCACGTCGTCTATGACTGCCTGTCGCACGCCGGCGCCGCCGCCACGCCCGGGATGTTCCGCCCGGTCTCGGACCGGCTGCCCGATTACATGGAGACGGAAGGCCGCCGCAATCTCGTCGGCCCGGCGGCGGTGGCGGTGCCCGGCAACCTGCGTGGCTGGTGCGCGATGCAGGCGGCGCAGGGCGCCCTGCCCTTTGCCGATGTCATCGCCCCGGCGATCCGGCTGGCCGCAGGCGGTTTCCGGGTCACCGCCTATCTCAACGGCACGATCCAGCGCCATGCCGCGGATCTGGCCCGCGACCCGGTGATCGCCGCGCTGTTCCTGCCGGGCGGCGCCCCCGCCACGCCCGGCCACCGGCTGGTGCAGGGCGATTATGCCGAGAGCCTGCGGCAGATCGCCCGAGAGGGCGACACCGCGCTGCACGGCGGGTCGCTGGGCGCGGCGCTGGTCGAAAGGCTGGGCGCCGAGGGCAGCGTCTCGCTGGATGATCTGCGCGACTACCGGGCGCGCGAACGCGATGCCATCTTTGCCGACTATCGCGGCCACCAGATCGCCGGGCCGCCGCCGCCGGCCTCTTCGGGCGTGCATGTGGCGCAGATGCTCAACATCCTCGAAGGCTACGACCTCGCCGCCATGGGCTTCGACAGCGCCGCGCGACTGCATCTTCTGGCAGAGGTGATCCGCGTCGGCTTCGAGGACCGCCGCGCCGCCTCGGGCGACCCGGATTTCGTCGACATCCCGGTCGAGCGGCTGATTTCCAAGGACTACGCCCGCGACTGCCGCGCCCGGCTGCGCGATGCCGGGGGCGCCGGGCAGGTGCCGCCGGGCCATGAGAGCCGGAATACCACCCATGTCACCGTGGCCGACCGCGACGGTTTCGTGGTTTCCGCCACCCATACCATCAACGGCCTGTTCGGGGCGCGGATCATGGTGCCGGGCACCGGCATCATCCCCAACAACTACATGTACAATTTCGATCCCCACCCCGGCAAGGCGCTGTCGATCCAGCCCGGCAAGCGGGTGCCGACCTCGATGGCGCCGATGATGGTGCTCAAGGATGGCGTGCCGCGCTTTGCGCTCGGCCTGCCCGGCGCGCTCCGCATCTTCCCCTCGGCGATGCAGGCCATCGTCAACCTGATCGATTTCGGCCTCACCCCGCAACAGGCGGTCGAGGCGCCGCGGATCTGGACCGAAGGCGGTCATGTCGAACTCGAACCCGACTACGCCCATCACCGGGAGGCGCTGGAAGCCAGGGGCCACGAAGTCGCCCTGGTGCCGCATGTCGGCGGCGGCATGAACGCCATCGCCTTCGGGCCGGGCGGGCAGATGACCGGCGCCGCCTGCTGGCGCGCCGACGGCACGGTTTCGGCGATGGGCGGCGGGCTGGCCGAGGCCGGCGTCTCCTTCCATATCTGAGCCGACAAGACCGCAAAGGACGCACCGGATGACCCAGAAGACACTCTTGCTCACCGGCGCCAGCCGTGGGATCGGCCACGCCACGGTCAAGCTGTTTCAGGCTGCCGGCTGGCGGGTGCTGACGGTCTCGCGCAGCGCCTTCGATGCGCGGTGCCCCTGGCACGCCGGCACCTCCGATCATTTCCAGGGCGATCTGGCGGATCCGGCCGCGCGCGCCGATCTGGTGGCGCGCCTGCGCGAGACATTGGGCGACGGCGGTCTCAACGCCATCGTCAACAATGCCGGCATCTCGCCGAAGGGGCCGCAGGGCGAGCGCCTCGGCGTGGCCACCAGCAGCGACGAGATCTGGCGGCAGGTGCTTGCGGTCAACCTGATCGGCCCCGCGGCGCTGATGCGCGACCTGATGCCCGAGCTCGCGCGTGGTACGTGCGCGGTGGTCAATGTCGGGTCCATCGTCGGCACCCGCGTGCACCCCTTTGCCGGCACCGCCTATGCCTGTTCCAAGGCGGCGCTCGCGGCCCTGACCCGCGAGGCGGCGGCCGAGCTCGGCCCGCGCGGCATCCGGGTGAACATGGTCACCCCGGGCGAGATCGAGACCGAGATCCTGTCACCCGGCACCGAGGAGATGGCCAGCCAGATCCCGATGCGCCGGCTCGGCCAGCCCGACGAGGTCGCCCGCGTCGTGCTGTTCCTGTGTTCAGCCGAGGCCGGCTATGTCAATGGCAGCTCGATCGACGTGAACGGGGGCCAACATGTCTGAGGGCCCCCGCCGGATATCAGTAGCCGCGCGCCGCATCGGCCACATCGGGGCAGGTGCCGGTCTCGGCGAACTGCCGCAGGTTCTCGGCGATGATCCGGCCGCCGGTGTCGGCATCGATCTGCGAGGCGACATGCGGCGTCACGGTGATCCCGCGGTGGCTCCAGAACGGGTGATCGGCGGGCAGCGGCTCCTGGTGAAAGACGTCGAGCGTGGCCTGTTTCACCTGGCCGCTGTCAAGCGCCGCCAGGAGATCGTCATCCACCAGATGCGGGCCACGGGCGCAATTGATCACGCAGGCCTCGCGCGGCAGCTTGGCGAAGAGCTCGGCGTTCAGGATGCCGCGCGTCGCCTCGGTCAGCGGCAACAGGTTGACCAGGATCTCGCAGCCGTCGAGGAAGGCGTCAAAGCCCTCGGCCCCGGAATAGCATGTCACGCCGCTGATCTCCTTGGGCGATTTCGACCAGCCACGGGTGGCAAAGCCCAGCCCGGCCAGCGTCTGCGCCGCCGCCGCACCGAGATTGCCCAGCCCCATCACCCCGACCGTGCGGTTCGGCGCCACCGGCACCACGATGGCGTGCCAGTCGGCCTCGGCCTGGGCCTGAAGCTGGCGCGGCATGTCGCGGTGATGGCGAAGCACGTGCAGGGCGACGTATTCGCGCATCCGCTGCGTCAGGTCGTCGCCGACGGTGCGGATGATCGGTACGCCGACGGGGAGATTTTCGTCGGCGAGAACATGGTCGATGCCGGCACCGATCGAGACGATGGCCTTGAGGTTCGCGAACCGGGCGAGATCGCCGGTGCGCGGACGCCAGACCACGGCGACGTCGATGCTTTCCGGCTCGCTCGCCTGATCCATCGCGACGACCTGCCAGCCGGGCAGCAGGCCTTGCAGCATCTCGACCCACCATTGGATCTTGTCTTCGAGGGGCAGGTAGACGGCGGCTTTCATGGATCTGTCCTTCATTGTTCGTGTCGGGGAGTTAGGGGATGAATTTCAAACAGCTCGAGGCCTTCTACTGGCTCAGCCAGATTCAGAACTACCGGCAGACCGCGCAGCGCCTCGGGCTGACGCAACCGGCGGTCTCGGCGCGGATTCAGTCCCTCGAGACCGATCTCGGCAAGACCCTGATCGACCGCAACGCCCCGGCCTTCCGGCTGACCGATCAGGGCATGGAGGTGGCGGATTTCGCGTTGCAGTTCCTGAACCTGCGCGAGACGATGAACACCCGGCTTCTGGACAAGCACAAGCAGCGGCTGACCATCGGGCTGGCCGGTATGGCGGCGCTGACCTGGGGGCCGATCCTGCTGCAACGGCTGCGCGACGAACTCCCGGAGATCACCCTCGACGTCTATTCCAGCTCGGATCTGCAACTGGCGCGTTTCATCGATGCCGGGACGCTGGATCTCGCCTTCACCGCCGGCGGCGACAGGGTGCCGGAGGCCGCCTTCACCACCCGCTTCGATGTCGGCTGGGTGGCGCGGCCGGATCTGGTGCAGGGCGTGGTGCAGCCGCTGACGCCCGAGGCGCTGCGCAATCTGCCGCTGGTGCTCTATCCCAAGACCTCGCCGATGTGGAACCCGGTGGCCGAGGTCATCGACGAGATGCGCTCGCAGCCGGCGGCGCGGCACTACGGCAATTCGCTGTCGACGATGTACGACATGCTGCGGCGGGGCTATGGCGCCTCGGCGCTGGCCCTGGCCGGCGTCGAGCAGGAGCTGGCCGACGGCCGGCTGGTCCAGCTCGAGGTGACCGACAAGATCCCGCCGCTCGACCTCGCCTGCACCTACGCCAACCGGGCGCGGCGCAAGCAGGTCAAGCTGGTTCTGGAACTGGCACGCGACAGCGCGCAGGCCTGGTGTCGGGATCATCCGCGCTATACCTCTTACATCGAGGGCAACTAGGGTCAGGTTACATCGTAGGCAACGGGGGTCAGCCCGCCAGCTTGCCCTCGACCATCTTCGTCGCACCGGACAATTGGCCGAGATGCGTGCCGTCGCTGACCTTGACCTCGCTGATGCGGCCGCGCTCGGTCTTCAGCTCGCCCTCTTCCAGCACCGCATCGAGATCCTCGGGCGCGATGAACAGCACCCCGGAGGCATCCGCCAGCACCGCATAGCCGGGCAGCACCGCCGCGCCGCCGATCGAGACCGGCACGTTGAAGCCGCCGCCGGTGTTGTAGAGCCGCGTCGTCACCGGCGAAGCGCCGCGCGACCACATGGCAAAGCCTTGTTCCTCGATCTCGGCGGTGTCGGTGTGCGGGCCGTCGACGCAGCCGCCCTCCAGCCCGATCATCGCCGCCATCCGGGTCACGCCGCCGCCCCAGCAGGCATATTTGCTGTCGCCCAGCCGGTCGACGGCCAGGAAGTAACCCGGCCCGCATTGGCTCAGGCAATGGTGCAGCAGCGTCGAATCGAGGCCGGGAATGGCCAATGTCGCCACCGTCGCCGCCACCACCTTGCCGGGCAGCACCGGCTGAATCGCCGGCGCGGCAAAGCCGAAGTGATAGAAATGCCCGATGGTCGCGGTTTCCAGCTTGGCCAGACGGTCGAGCTTGTCCTGCGCGATCGGCGTCGGCATCGGGTTCATTTTGTAGGTCAGGTTGGTCATGGTTCGTCCTTATTGCGGGCCCAGCACGAGGTTGGGCAGGAAGGTCACGATCTGCGGCACATAGGTCAGCAGGATCAGCACGGCGAAAAGCGGCAGCAGCATCGGCAGCACGGCCAGGGTCACCCGCTCGAAGCGGACGCGGCCGACCTCCGAGACGATGTAGAGCCCGATGCCCATCGGCGGCGTGGCGATGCCGATCAGCAGGCCCAGCTGGATGATGATGCCGAAATGCACCCGGTCGATGCCGTAGGCGTCGATCAGCGGCAGCAGCGTCGGCACCAGGATCAGCTTGGCCGGCACGCCCTCGACGACACAGCCGACGAGCACGATGAAGATCAGCAGCAGCGCCAGAAAGACATGCCGGCTCTCGGTCAGCGAAAAGGTCCAGTCGGCCAGTTTCTGCGGCGTCTGGTCGATCGCCAGCAACCAGCCCATGGCAATCGAAAAGGCGATGATGATCATGATCACCGAAGTCATCATCGCTGTATCCGACAGCGCCTGGACAAAGTTGCGCAGGGTCAGCTCGCGATACCAGATGCCAAGCCCGATGCAGTAGAGGCAGGCCAGCACCCCGGCCTCGGTGGCGGTGACAAAGCCGAACAGGATGCTGCCCAGGATGATGCCAGGCGCGATCAGCGCGGCAAAGCCGTGACGGGCGGTGCCCACCACCTGCCGCGGGGTGGCGCGGGGTTGGGTCGGAAATTGCTCGAAACCGGCGCGCAGCCGCACATAGATCATCAGCGCCAGCCCGACGGTCAGCCCCGGCACCAGCCCGGCAAGGAACATCCGTTCGATGCTCTGCTGCGCCAGAAAGGCATAGATCACCAGCCCGATCGACGGCGGGATCAGCGGCCCGATCACCGAAGAGGCGACGGTGATCGCCGCGGCGAAATCGGCCTTGTAGCCGCGTTCGCGCATCGCCTTGATCTCGATTGCGCCCAGCCCGGCGCAATCGGCCACCGCCGCGCCCGAGATGCCGGCAAAGATCATCGACGACAGGATGTTGACCTGCGCCAGCCCGGCCTTGAGATGGCCGACCAGCGCATTGGCAAAGGCAAAGATGCGCTCGGTCACGCCGGTGGCGTTCATCAGGTTGCCCGCCATGATGAAAAAGGGCACCGCGGTCAGCGAGGCCTTGTTGACCCCCTCGAGCATCTGCTGCGGGATGATCTGCATCGCCGAGGAGAAATCCGAAGTGGCAAAGGTCAGCACCGTCGCCGCGCCGATGGCGATGGAAACGGGCACGCGCACCAGGATCAGCGCGATGAAGGTTCCGATCAGGATCCAGGCCATGGGTCAGCTCTCCGGGTGATGGTCGGCGACGTTCTCGGGCATCCCGGCGCCGATCTTGGCCAGGTCGAGAAGCGCGGTCAGCGTTACCAGCGCGGCCGAGACGAACAGCGGGATCGACAGCGCCAGCCGCGGCAGTTCGAAACCGGCGGGCAGGATCGCACCGTCATAGACCCCGCGTGAGGTGGCGATGACCTTGGGCAATTGCCACAGCAGCACGCCGGTCACCGAAAGCGTCGCGGCATCGCTCAGAAGCCGGGTGACGGCCATGCCGGCGGGGCCGAACAGACCGGCGATGAAATCGACGCGCACATCCTTGAGCCGCACGTACATGGCGAAAAAGCCGAAGAAGCTGAGCCAGATGAAAAACACCATGGTCCAGGGCCACATCCAGTACGGCGCGAGGCTCATCGGCCGCAGGATGATGGTGGCCACCGTCAGTCCCAGCATCACCAGCAGGCAGACATTCGACAGCCACATGAAGATGCCGCCCAGATCCCAGTTCAGCCGGTCGATCCGGTTGAGGGCCCGCTGTCGCGGGCCCCCGGGAGTATAGTCGTAAGGCGTCACTGGCCGGAGGCCCGGCTGGCCTCGACCGCCGCCATGAAGCCTTCGGGCAGCTCGCCCTGCGCGGCCATATCGTCGTAGAAGCTCTGCATCTTCTCGACCAGCGGTGCCGTGTCGAGCACGCTGAAGGTGGCGCCGGCCTCCTCCATCCGCGCAATGCTCTCTTCGGCGACGCCGAACATCACCTCCTGCGAATAATCGCCGGCCTCCTCATAGGCCTTGAGCAGCCCAGCGCGGGTCTCCTCGTCAAGCGCGGCAAGCGCCTGTTCGTTGACCATGAAACCGATCGACTGCCAATATTCGTCGTGGCGGGTGATATAGGGCGCGACCTCGTTGAAGCGCATCGATTCGACCAGCGCGATCGGCGAGTTCACGGCCTGCACGATGCTCTTGGAGATGCCCTGATAGACCTCGGTCCACGGCAGGGTGATGACCTCGGCGCCAAGGTGGTCCCAGGTCTCGATGGCCACCTTGTTCTCATGCATCCGCAGCTTGACGCCCGCGATGTCGGCGGCGCTCTCGATCGGCACGTTGGACACCATCACCCGGTACGGCCCGCGCAGCACCTGCGTCGGATCTCCCAGCGGCCGCACGCCGGATTGTTCAGCGGCGTTGTCGAACCAGCCGGTCACCGTCTCGGAGGTCATGAACCGCTGCCAGTGATCGTAATCGTCAAAGGCGAAGGCGGCGGCGACCCAAGCCAGCGCCGGCTCCCATTTCTTCATGTAGCCGAAGCCCTCGGCGTAGACCTGGATGATATTGGCCTGCAATTGCTCGAGTACCGCGTCTTCCTTGCCGAGCTGCTCGTTCGGAAAGACATCGATCTTGAGCTCGCCATCGGTGTATTCCTCGGTCAGCTCGGCGAACTTGGCGAACACCTGCCCCTCGGGGCTGTCCACCGGCATCTTGGTCGCCATGCGCCAGGTGGTCTCGGCCAGCGCCGGGCCGGCCAGCGCCAGCGCCAGCGCGGTGGTCAGGGTCAGTCGCATCGTCTTGGTCATGGTCTTCTCTCCGTGTTGGGGGCTGCGCGACCGGTTGTCCGGTTCATGATGTCTTTGCTTGGCAGCCGGGGGTTGGCGGTTCGGTGTCGGCCGGTCCGCGGGATGGGGTCGGTCAGTCGTGCAGGCCCGGGGCGACATGGTCGCGCACCAGCGTGGCGCCAATGGCGGCCAGCCGCGCCACCAGCCTGTCGCCGGTCTCGGCCGAGCAGAGCGTCGGGTCGCAGCCGAAGGCGCCGGTCTCGGTGGCCTCCAGCGCCTCGATCGGCACCTGTATCCTGGCGCCGTCGACGGTGACGGTGTTGAAACCGGAAATCGCCAGCCCCTTGATCTCGGCGCCTTCGGGAGCCGGCCGGATTAGGTCGGGGCGCAGCAGGTCGGGATAGAAATGCAGCCCGACCGAGGTCAGCGGATCGCCGCCATGGCCCGAGGATTTCGCCGCCTGCTCCGGGCCGATCAATCCCGGCAGCTCGCCATAGGCCACTTGCCACAGATACATCGACGGCACGAAAAGCCCGGCCTTCTGGCGCCAGCGCAGCGTCACCTCGGTGATCGCCGGCACATTGCCGCCATGGCCGTTGACGATCATCACCTTGCGGATGCCGTGCCGGTTGAGACAGGCGAACATGTCGTCGAGAATGCCGCACAACGTGGCATGGCTGATCGAGATCCCGCCATGGCTGCTGTCAAAGTAATCGCGTCCGCCAAAGGGGATCACCGGCGCCACAAAGGTCGCCACGCCCTCGGCGCGGGCCGCCTTGGCGATCTCCACCGCCATCAGGTCGGCGGCCAGATAATCGCCCATCGGCGCATGGATGCCCTGATCCTCGAGCGAGCCCATCGGCAGCAGCACGACGGCCTCTGCGGTCAGGGCCTGCCGCGCCTCTTCCGAGGTCAGTTCCGCCATGCGGATCTTGTTGATCATGAGGGGCTCCTTGAAATGCTTGTCACTGTCACATGCAGTGAACCGGTCGCGGGCGGCGCCGTCCAATTCAAAGGGTTTGTCAGCCGATAGAGAAAATTTTTGCCGTGCCGCCAGAGGCTTGGCGGCGCCTCTCAGGCGCCCTCGTGGAGCGGACCGGCGGCGGCCGCCGCCCGGCGCGCGCCGGGCAGCCGGGCAAGGCGGAATGGCGCGGGATCGACCAGCGGCGCGGCGCCGGTGGCCAGTTCCGCCGCCAGTTGCCCGGCGCCGGGGCCCAGCCCGAAACCATGGCCGGAAAAGCCGGTGGCGATCACCAGCCCCGAGATCCCGGGGGCCTGGTCGATCACCGGCACCCCGTCCGGGGTCACGTCGATGATCCCGCCCCAGCGCTCGCGCACCGGCACGCCGGCAAGCGCCGGAAAGCTGTGGCAGACGTCGCGCAGCGCGGCCGCCAGCAGCCGGTCCTGCGGCGCGGGGTCGAGCACCCGGCAGCGCTCGAACGGGCTGATCTCGTCGCCGCGCCAGCGCCGCGGCGTGACCAGCGTGTCGATCAGGCTGCGATCCACGGTCAGGGAAATCTCGCGGCGGTTCTGCCGCAGCCCGGCGGCAAAGCGCGGCGCCTGGCGCAGCAGATCATGGGTGAGCTGCACCGGCGTGCGGCCGCGGCGCGCCACGGTATAGCCACCGTCGGCCCGCGGCCGGATGCCAAAACGACCGGTGCCGAGCGCCAGCGCCGGGCCGCCGGCCACCGGCGCGGTGCGCAGCACCGAGCTGCGCACCCGCACCTGTGGCAGATCGATCCCGAGATTGCCGCAGAACAGCCGCGACCAGGCTCCGGCCGCAAGGATGGCGGCGCCGCAGCGGATCACCCCGCGCTCGGTCACCACCGCCGACACCCGGCCGGCCTCGGTCTCCAGCCCGCGCACGGCGCAATTGGTGAGCACGGCGGCCCCGGCGTCGCGCGCGCCCTCGGCCAGCGCCGGCGCCGCCAGCGCCGGTTCGGCGCGGCCGTCGTCTGCGGTCATCAGCGCCGTCGTGGCGGCCAGCCGCGCGCCGGGAAAGTGATCGGCCAGCCCGGCGCGATCCAGCCGCATGACCCCGAGGCCGAAACGCCGCGCCTCGGCCTCGACCCCGTCGAGCCAGGCCTCCTCGCGCGCACTGCCGGCGCCATAGACGATGCCGCAGCGGCGAAAGCCGGTGTCGCGGCCGATGCGGGCGTTCAGCCCGGCCCAGAGCGTCAGGCTCGCGATGCCCAGCGGATATTCCGCCGCCGCCCGGCCCATGCGCCGCACCCAGCCCCAGTTGCGCCCCGATTGCTCGCCGGCAATCCGGCCCTTTTCAAGCAGCGCCACCCGCAGCCCCTGCTCCGCCGCCCAGAGCGCCGCCGAACAGCCGATGATGCCGCCGCCGATGACCACCAGCTCCACCGCCTCGGGCAAATCGGCGTCGCCCGCCACCGTCGTCACCCAGGGCCGCATCACAGCCCCGGCTCGTAACGCCAGTTCACCGCCAGTTCGGAGACGCTGGCGCTGTTCGGCAGGCGCACGATCTCGGCCACCAGCCGGCCCAGATCCGCAGGCTGGGTGATCTCCTCGCGCGGCAGATCGTGGCGCAGGGTCATGTCGGTTGCGGTGAAACCGGGGCAGATGGCGCAGGCCCGCACGCCGCTGTCCCAGCCGGCCCGGCGGGCGGCATGAGACAGCGCTACAGCGGCATGTTTGGTCATCTGGTAGCCGGCGTTCAACCCCAGCACCCGCTTGCCCGAGAGCGAGGCCAGCACGATCACCCGGCCCTGCCCCGACCGGCAGAGCGCCGGCAGCGCCGCCCGGGTCAGCCGGAACGGCGCCTTGACGTTCACCGCCAGCAATTGCTCGAGCGCCGTTTCCATCTCGTCATCGGGCTGCGGCGCCTCCGGCATCAGCTCCAGCGGGCCGCCGGTTCCGGCATTGTTGACCAGCACGTCGATGCGGCCGAACTGCGCCTCGGTCGCTGCCACAAAAGCGCGGGCGGCGGCCGGATCGGCGGCATCGTAAGGCACCTCGAGCGGATCGAGCGTGGCGATCTCGGGCGGCAGGCTGCCGGCGCGGCGCAGCCCCAGCGCCAGCCGGTAGCCGCGCGCCGCCAGCGCCTGCGCAATCGCCGCCCCGATGCCGCGGTTGCCGCCGGTGATCATCGCCACCGGCGCACTCATGCCACCGCCTCCGGCGCCGCCTTGATGCAGGCGGCCTGCCACCCCGGTTCGATCCTGCGTGCCGCTGGCACCGCCTCGGCGCAGGCCGCCTCGGCCAGCGGACAGCGGGTGCGGAACGGACAGCCCGAGGGCGGGTTCGCCGGGCTCGGCAACTCGCCGGGCAGAATTCGCGGCGCGCCGCCGGTCGGGCGCGGCTTCAGGCTCGGCGTCGCGGTCAGCAGCGCCCGGGTATAGGGATGCGCCGGCGTGGCAAACACCCGCTCGGCCGGGCCCTCTTCGACAACCCGGCCAAGATACATCACCACGATCCGGGTGCAGAGATGGCGCACCACATGCAGATCATGGCTGATGAACAGCATCGCGAGGTCGAGATCGCGGCGCAGGTCCATCAGCAGGTTGACCACCTGCGCCTGGATCGACACGTCGAGCGCCGAGACCGGCTCGTCGGCGACGATGAAATCCGGCCGGGTCGAAAGGGCGCGGGCCACCGCGATGCGCTGGCGCTGGCCGCCGGAGAAGGCATGCGGCCGGCGCGACGCGGCCGAACGCGGCAAGCCGACCTGATCGAGCAGACGAAACAGCTCGGCCTCGATCTCGCCGGGCGGCACCAGCCGGTGAATGCGCAGCCCGTCGGTGATCTGCGCGCCGATGCTGCGCCGCGGATCGAGCGAGCCGAAGGGATCCTGAAACACCATCTGCATGCGCCGCGATAGCTTTCGCCGCTCGGCCGCCGACAGCGCCGCCAGATCGCGGCCGTCAAAGCTGACGCTGCCCTCGGTCGGCCGGTCGAAGCCCATCATCATCCGGCCGAGCGTGGATTTGCCGCATCCGCTTTCGCCGACCACGCCGACGGTCTCGCCCGGCGCCAGCGCCAGGGTGACATCGCGCACCGCCCAGACATCGCGCACCCGGCCCAGCAGGCCCTGCCGGCCGGGAAAGTTCCGCGCGAGGCCCCGGGCCTCGACCAGCGGGGCGGGCTTGGCTCCCATGTCGAACATCAGCAGACCTCCTTCCAGCGGATACAGCGCGAGCTGCGGGACGCCTCCGGGTGGCTGGTTTCCGGCACCCGGCTGGTGCATTGCGGCAGCGCATGATCGCAGCGCGGCGCAAACCGGCAGCCCGGCGGCATGTCATGCGGCGGCGGCACGCTGCCGGGAATGGCGCGCAGCTGATCTGCCGCGCCCTCGGGGACCGAGGCGATCAGCGCCGCGGTATAGGGGTGTTTCGGCCGGGCAAAGACCTCGGCTACCGGCCCGGTCTCGACCACCTCTCCGGCGTACATCACCACCACCCGGTCGGCCAGTTCCGAGACAACCGCAAGGTCATGGGTGACGAAGATCAGCCCCATGTCCGGCGTGTCGGTCTTGAGCTTGCGGAACAGGTCGAGGATCTGGGCCTGGATCGTCGGGTCGAGGGCGGTGGTCGGTTCGTCGGCCACCAGCAGCCGGGGAGAATTGGCCACCGCCAGGGCGATCATCGCGCGCTGGCGCTGCCCGCCCGAAAGCTCATGCGGATAGGCGCGGCGGCGGCGTTCGGGTTCGGGAATGCCGACATGGCGCAGCAGCTCGACGACGCGGGCCTGCACCGCGCGCTCGCCGGTCAGACCGCCGGCGCGCAGCGCCTCGGCCAGCTGGTCGCCGACCCGGTGCACCGGGTTGAGCGCTGCGGCGGCGTCCTGAAACACCATCGACACCTCCGGCCCGCGCAGCGCCCGAAACGCCTCTTCGTCCATCTGCGCCAGGTCGAGCACCGCGCCCGCGCGGGTGCGATAGCGCATCTCGCCGGCGCTCACCCGAAGCTGGTCGGGCAGAAGCCCGAGCAGCGCCAGGCTGGTGAGCGTCTTGCCCGATCCGCTCTCGCCGACCAGCGCCACGGTCTCGCCCGGCATCACCGTCAGCCCGGCACGGCGCACCAGGTCGATCTGCGGCGTCCGGCCGACCGAGATGGCGAGGTTGCAGATCTCGACCAGCGGCCCGTTGTCGTCCGCGGCCCCGTGCCGCCGCGCCGCCGCCGTCTTGCGCCGCCCCGGCCGCCGCATCCACAGCGCGCCGCCCTTGGTCACCTCGCGCGGGTCGAGCGCGGTTTGCAGCCGGTCGCAGAGCAGGTTGAAGGTCAGGATGGTGCCGGCCAGCGCCAGCGACGGCCAGACCAGCAGCATCGGCGCCTGTTCCATCGCGCCCCGGGCGGCGCGGATCATCAGCCCCCAAGACGGCGTCGGCGGCACCACGCCCAGGCCGAGGAAGCTCAGCCCGCTCTCGATCACCATGGCCGAGGCCACCACCAGCGACATCTGTACCAGCAGCGGCGGCAGCACGTTGGGCAGGATGGTGCGGCCGAGGATGGTCAGCGGCGGCGCGCCCATGGCGCGCTGCGCGGTGACGTAATCCAGCCCGCGCACCTGAAGCGTCGCGGCATAGGCAACTCGGGCGTAATTCGGGGTATAGAGCAGCGTCAGCGCCAGGATCAGCGGCCAGGTGCCGGCGCCGAGGATGGTCACCACCAGCAGCGCCAGCAACAGCGGCGGCAGGCACAGCAGCACCTCGGCGGCGCGCACCGTCAGCACTTCGACGACGCCGCGGAAATAGCCGCCGAGCAGGCCCAGCAGGGTGCCGATCGTGGCCGCCGCCAGGGCCGAGCCGACGGCAATGAACAGCGAGGCCCGCCCGCCCCAGATCAGCCGCGCCAGCACGTCGCGGCCGAACTCGTCCTGGCCCAGCCAATGCGCGGCCGAGGGGCCGGCGAAACGGTTCGGGATGTCCATGGCGCGCACGTCGTGCAGCGGCAGAAGCGGCGCCAGCAGCAGCACGGTGACAAGCGCGAGGACGATGCCGCCGGGCAGCAGCAGTTTTCGGGTCGATCGGCTCATGGCGTCACCAGCGAGATACGCGGGTCGAGCGCGGCATTGACCACGTCCACCACGAGGTTGAGAAAGACAAAGAGCACCGAGATCGTCATCACGATACCGACCACTTCGGGATAGTCCCGGGCGTCGACGGCGGCGACGAGATAGCCCGACAGACCCGGCCAGTTGAACACGAATTCGACCAGCACGGTGCCGCCGATGAGCGTGCCCATCTCGAGCCCCAGCACCGTCAGCACCGGGATCAGCGCATTGCGCACCACATGGCGGCGCAGGATGGTGTTGCGGCCCAGCCCCTTGGCGCGGGCGGTGCGCACATGGTCGCGCTCAAGCACCTCCAGCACCGAGGCGCGGGTCATCCGGGTGATCACCGCCCAGAGGCTCAGCGCCACGGTGCCGGCCGGCAGGATCAGCAGTTTCAGGTGTTGCACCGGATCCTCCGAGAACGGCACGAAGCCGCCAGCCGGCAGCCATTTCAGCTGTTGCGCAAAGATCAGGATCACCACCGAGCCGACCACGAAGACCGGCGTCGACAGCGCCGCAGAGGCCAGCAACGAAACGAAACCGTCGGCCTTGCCGCCGGCGCGGATCGCCGCCCAGGTGCCCAGCGGCACCCCCGCCAGACTGGCCAGCAGGGCGGCGGTGAAGATCACCTCGAGCGTGCGCGGCAGGCGCGTGGCGATCTGTTCAATCACCGGCGCGCCGTCACGGAACGACGCGCCGAGATCGCCCGAGAGCAGCCCCCCCAGATGGTCGAGATACTGCTGCCACAGCGGGGCGTTGAGCCCCATCTTCTCGCGCAGCGCGGCCACCGCCTGCGGATCGGGCGCGATGCTGCCCTGGCTCAGCAGAAGTTCCGCCGGATCCCCGGGGATCAGGTGCAGCAACAGGAAGACCAGCGTCACCACCACCCAGACCAGGAAGATCGCGACGAGACTGCGGTAGGCTATGTATCTGACCATCGGGGACCGCTCAGCCCAGCATGGTTTCTTCCAGCGTGATGCCGGAATAGAAGGTCAGCTGCCCGGGCAGGTTGGCAAAGCCCGAAACGCCCGCCTTCATGCCATAACCCTGCGCCCGCCAGGCGAGACCGACCAGCGGCACCGTCTCGATCGCGGTGCTTTCCAGCTCGTGGTAGATCGCCTTGCGTTCCTCGGTTTCAAAGGTCGCCCGACCCCTGGCGAAAAGCTCGGTGATCTCCGGCGTCGGCATGTCATAGCTGCGCACGAACGAGGGCGGCAGCGAGCCGTCAAGCACATTGACCAGCCCGTCGGGGTCGTTGTTGTCGGCGGTGGTGCCCATCACGGCAAGGTCGTACTGGCCTTCGTTGCCCTTCTTCACCCGGCTCGACCATTCCGGCAGATCAAGCTGCGCGTTGATGCCCACCATCGAAAGATAGGCCTGACAGACCTCGGCGGTGGATTGGTGCATGCCGTATTGCGCCGTCGACAGCATGGTGCAGGAGAAACCGTCGGGATAACCGGCCTCGGCCAGCAGCGCCTTGGATTTTTCCGGGTCGTAAGACCAGGCGTCGGCCAGGTCGGGGTTGAAGAATTCCGATTTCTCCGCGATCGGCAGATGGGTCAGCGCCCCGCCGCGATCGTAGAAGGCCGCCGCAACGATATCCTCGCGCTTGATGGCATGGGCCACGGCCTGCCGCACCTTGGGGTTGTCGAACGGCGGCTTGCCGGCGTTGAAGGTCAGATACATGAACGGCCCGTCAGTGACATCAAGCCTCAGCGCGTCATTGTCCTCGACCTGCGCCATGGCCTGCCAGGGCACGTATTCGGCAAGATCGACGTCGCCCGCTTCCAGCGCCGCAACGCGCAGGTTCTCGTCGGCATAGACGATGGCCTCGACCCCGGCGAGCTTCGGCAGCCCGGGCTTGTAATAGCCGTCGAAGGCCGTGAGGCTCAGCGACACGCCGCGTTCGATGCTGTCGAGCGTGAAGGGCCCGGCGCCGATCTCGGTTTCGGGGCTTTCGCCGGTCTTGATGATCGGCATGTGGTAATGCGCGAACCAGCCCGGCAGGGTCGCCAGCGGCTCCGAGGTATGCAGCCGCACGGTGCGGGCGTCGGGCGTCTCGACCTTGGTGATCAGCGACATCTGGCCCTGGCTGAAAGCGGCGCTGTCGGGCTTGGCGACCTCGGCGATGGTATAGGCCACGTCCTCGGCGGTGACCGGCGTGCCGTCGTGCCACTGCGCCTCGCGCAGGGTGAAGGTCCAGACCCCGGCGTCATCCACCGACCAATCCTCGGCCAGCTCGCCGCGCAGCATGCCGTCGGCTCCGTAGCTCAGAAGCCCGCGGTGCATCATCAGCTTGATGGTCCCCGCCGCCGTTCCGGCCGAGGTCCAGGCCGCGAGGCTCGGCGGAAAGGTCGACAGCGCAAAGCGCAGCGTGCCGCCCTCCTGCGCCATCAGCGCGCGCGGGCCGAGGAAGCTCAGCGCCCCGGCGCCTCCGAGTGTCGTGGCGAGAAAGCCGCGGCGGTTCAGTCCATTGGTCATTGCAGTCTCCTTGTCGGTTGTGGCGGGCTCTTTGCGGCCCTTCGGGTGGGTAAAGGTTCGGGGTCGCGTCACTCGGCGGCGACGCGGCGTTCCTCGGGATGGCCATAGCCGCCCCCGCCGGGGGTGACCACCTCCAGCCATTCGCCCCGGCGCAGGGCACCCTGGCCGCGATCGAAAGGCGCGGTGCCGGGGCCGGTGGCATAGCTGCCGTGGCCGCCCTCGCCGCCGCCCGCCAGCCCCCAGGAGCGCGACAGGTTGCGCGAGATATCGACCCGGACAAGGCAATCCTCGGTGGCGCGGTAGACCCGGCGCAGCCCCATGCCGCCACGCTGGCGGCCGGTCCCCTGCGAGCCGTCGACCAGCTCGTAGCGCTCGAGGATCAGCGGATATTCGACTTCCAGCGCCTCGACCGGCAGGTTCGATGTATTGGTGGCATGCACATGGATGCCGTCCAGCCCGTCGGCCGCGGGCCGGGCGCCGCCGCCGCCGCCGATGGTCTCGAGATAGACCCAGTAGGCGCCGGCCTCCGGCCCGCTCTGCCGGGTGCCCGAGAACTGCGCCACCGTGCAGGTCGAATTGGTGCAGGCCGAGACCCGCTCGGGCGCCGCCTGCGCCAACGCGCCAAGGATCAGATCGGCCACCCGCTGGCAGGTCTGCACCCGCCCGTTGACCGCCGCCGGATGGGCGCAATTGAGGATCGATCGGTCCGGCGCCGTCACCGTGATCGGCCGCGCCAGCCCGGCATTGGGCAGCACCGTCGGATCGACCACCGATTTCACGATGTAATAGACCGTGGCCAGAAGCGCGGTGCGCGTCATGTTGATGCCGGCTCGGACCTGCGGCGGCGCCTCGAAGGCCAAGGCGATGTCCTCGCCGGAAATGGTCACCGTGACCGCCAGCGGGATCGGCGCGTCGAAATCGAGATTGTCGAACACATCCTCGAACCGCCACGCCCCGTCCGGCAGCGCCGCCAGGCCGGCGCGCATCTTGCGCTCGGCGTAATCCAGCAGCGCCTGCCCTGAGGCCAGCACCGTCTCGGCGCCATAGCGCGCGCACAGCTCCTGAAAGCGCTGCACGCCGACCCGGTTCGCCGCCATCTGCGCGCGCAGATCCGACAGCCGTTCGCGCGGCACCTGACAGTTCAGCAGGATCAGGTTCTGCACATCCTCCTGCAACACCCCTTCGCGATACAGCCGGATCGGCGGGATGCGCAGCCCCTCCTGATAGATATGGGCATGCGCCCGGTCGACGAAATCTGAATGGTGCGCGAGGTTCACCGTCCAGGCCACCAGCCGGCCGCCATGAAACACCGGCTCGGCCAGCACGATGTCGGGCAGATGGGTGCCGCCGCCCTGATAGGCGTCATTGCCGACAAACACGTCGCCGGGGCGGATGCCCTCCGCGTCATGCAGCGACAGAACCATCGGGATGAAATCGAGGAAACTGCCCAGGTGCACCGGGATATGCTCGGCCTGGCACAGCGTGCGGCCGGCCCGGTCGAACAGCGCGGTGGAGCAGTCGCGGCGCTCCTTGACGTTGGTGGAATAGGAGGCGCGCACCAGTGCCTCGCCGGTTTCCTCGACGATCGAGGACAGCGCGGCGCCGATGACCTCGACGGTGATCGGATCGAGCGCGGGGGCGGTGTCGGTCATTGGCCAAGCTCCAAAATCAGGTTGTCGATTTCGTCGACGTGGGCCGAAACCCCCGGCGGGATCAATGTGGTGGTGTCCATCTGCTCGACGATGGCCGGCCCGTCAAAACGCATCCCCGGCCGCAGCCGATCGCGGGCATAAAGCGTGGTCTCGGTAAAACAGCTGGTTTCCGAATACCAGACCCGGCGCGCGCCGATGATGGCGCGGTCGGCCGCCTCGGGGCCAAGCGCCGCCCGCGGCAGCTCGGCCTTTTGCACCAGACCCACCGCCTCGGCGCGGAACGTGACGCAGAAAATGCGCTCCTGCTCCACGGCAAAGCCATACATGCGCCTGTGCGCTTCGGTGAAGCCCTGGCGCAGCGCCGCCAGTGTCTCGGAGGTGACCGGCCCGGCGGGCAGGTCGATCGACAGCTCGTAATTCTGGCCTTCATAGCGCATGTCGACACGGCGGGTTAGCCCGCGCTTGTCGGCGGCGATCTCCTCGGCGGCGAACCAGCCCTCGGCCTCGGCCGTGACCGCCGCGGCGGCGGCGCCGATCTCGGCCAGCGACGCCTCTTCGAGCGGCATCAGCCGGGTCAGCGGGAATTCCGCCCGCAGATCGGTGAGCAGCAGCCCCATGGCGCAGAGCGTGCCCGGCGTGCGCGGGATCAACACGCGCGGCATGCCCAGCTCCTGCGCCAGACGCACCGCGTGCAGCGGCCCGGCGCCGCCAAAGGCCATCAGCGCATAGACCCGCGGATCGTGGCCGCGCTGCACCGAGATCACCCGGATCGCCTTGGCCATGTTGGCGGTCACCACCGAGATGATGCCTTGGGCGGTGGCCATGGTGTCCATGCCCAGCCGTTCGGCCATGCGGTCGATGGCGGCCAGGGCGAGATCGCGGCGCACCTCCATGCGGCCGCCCAGCAGATGCGTCGGATTGAGCACCTGCAACACGATATTAGCGTCGGTCACCGTCGGCTCCGCCCCGCCGCGCCCGTAGCAGACCGGGCCGGGATCGGCGCCGGCGCTGTCGGGGCCGACCTTGAGCAGCCCGCCGGCGTCGATCCGCGCGATCGAGCCGCCACCGGCGCCGACGGTGTGAATGTCGAGCATCGGCGCCTTGATCGGATAGCCGTGCACCTGGCTTTCATGGGTCCGCGCGGTCTGCCCACCGGCCATCAGCGCCACATCCGACGAGGTGCCGCCCATGTCAAAGGTGATGATGTCGGGCGCGCCGGCCGCCGCACCGATCACCTGCGCCGCCACCACGCCGGTCGACGGCCCCGAGAGCACTGCCCGCACCGGCGTCTCCGCCGCCACCTCGAAACGCACCACGCCGCCGTTCGACTGGGTCAGATGCGGCGGCACTGTCAGACCGAGATTGTCCAGCCGCGGTGTCAGGCGGCGGATATAGCGCTGCATGATCGGCCCGAGATAGGCATTCACCGTCGCGGTCGAAAGCCGTTCGAATTCGCGAAACTCCGGTGCGATCTCATGGCTGGCGCAGAGAAAGACCCCGGGCAGCTCCTGTTCGAGGATCGCCCGGGCGCGCTGTTCATGCGCCGGGTTGACGAAGGCATAAAGAAAGCAGATCGCCACCGCTTCGACCCCTGCCGCGCGCAGCCCGGCCCCGGCCCGGCGCACCGCGTCCTCGTCAAGCGCGGTCTCGACACTGCCGTCGTGCAGCAGCCGCTCTGGCACTTCGAACCGCAGCGCCCGCGGCACCAGCGTCTGCGGTTTGTCGGCAAAGATGTCGTAGAGATCCGGGCGTTTCTGGCGGCCGATCTCCAGCAGATCGCGAAAGCCGGCGGTGGTCAAAAGCCCGACGCGGGCGCCGCGATGGGTGATCAGCGCATTGGTCGCCACCGTGGTGCCATGGCCGAGATAGGCTACCGCGGCCGCCGGATCGGTCTCGGCGCCGGCGCATTCGCGCATCGCCTCCTCGACGCCGCAAGCAATGCCGCGCGACGGATCATCGGGGGTCGAAGACACCTTCCAGACGTCCATCTTGCCCGAGGTCTCGTCGAACAGGCAGATATCGGTAAAGGTGCCGCCCGAATCCACCCCGACGCGCCATTGCGCCAGACCATCCGCCGTGTCGGTAACATCCTTCATTTTCGCGCTTTCCCTGCTCTGCACTCTGCGATAGGCACCAGCTCGATCCGGCCGGAGGCACCTGACCCCCCTGCCCGCTCCGCCTGGAACGGCCCGGATCAGACCGGCCGAACCCGGCCCGGTGGCCTGGGGTCATCGGACACGCGGAACCCCCGCGCCGTCCAATCCAAAACTTTTGTGACAGGGAAAAAAAAGTCTATCGAGGGCAGGCCAGACCGGCGCCGCCCAATCCGCAGGCATTTGAAAAGCCTGGGCGTTTTTCGGGGCCTCGGGCATGCCGCCGCGCGCGGGTCACCGGGAATTTGCCCGCAAGAGCGCCCCGGATCCGACGCGCAAAGATCCACCGTTGCCGGTCAACCGCCGACGAAGGGCGGGGAAGCAACCGCCGGCGCCCGCCGGGCCAAGGTCCGAAACCGGCCGAAGCGGCCGCGCGATCCCGGCTCCACCGCGCCGGGCCGAACTGCGCTCAGGCCTCGCCCATCCGGGCCGCCGGCTCAGCGATAGACCGCATTCGGCAGCCAGAGCGCGATGCCGGGGATGAAGGTGATCAGCAGCAGCACGATCACCAGCGGCACGAGAAAGGGCATCGTGGCCCGCACACATCGCTCGAAACGCACGCCCGAAACCTCGGCCAGGACAAAGAGCACCATGCCCACCGGCGGCGTCAGCAGCCCCAGCATCAGGTTCAGGATCAGCAAGATCCCCAGGTGCACCGGGTCGATGCCGGCGCTCAAGGCGATCGGCATGAGCACCGGCACGAGGATGGTGATCGCCGCGATGGTCTCCATGAACAACCCGATCAACAGGACGATCCCCATCATGATCAACAGCAGGATCTGCGTGTTGTCGGTGATGCCCAGAAGTGCCGCGCCCAGCTTGGTCGCCACCTGCTCCGAGGTCAGGATCCAGGCAAAGACCGCCGCCGAGGCGATGATCATCAGAATCGCGGCCGAGGTGATGATCGTGTCCATCGACACCCGCACCAGGTGCCGCCAGGTCAGTGAACGATAGACCAGGAGGCCCAGCACCAGCGCATAGCAGACGGCGGCCACCGCGGCCTCGGTCGGGGTAAAGATGCCGGTGGCGATGCCGCCGACGATGATCACCGGGGTCAGCAGCGGCAGAAAGGCCTGCTTGAAGGTCTCCCAGATGCGGCAGGCGCTGATCCGGCCGTCGCGCGGATAGCCGCGCTTCCACGAATACCATGCCACCATGACCATCAGCGACACCGCCATCAGCAGCCCCGGCACCAGACCGGCCGCGAACAGCTCGCCAATCGAGACCGAGGCCATGACGCCATAGATCACCAGCGGCAGCGAAGGCGGAATGATCGGGCCGATGGTCGATGAGGCGGCGGTGACCCCGACCGAGAAATCGGTGTCATAGCCGCTTTCGCGCATGGCCTTGATCTCGACATTGCCAAGCCCGCCGGCATCGGCCACCGCGGCCCCCGACATGCCGGCAAAGATCACGCTGGCCCCGACGTTCACATGCCCCAGCCCACCGGGCAGCCAGCCCACCAGCGACCGGGCAAAGGCAAAGATCTTGGTGGTGATGCCGCCGGTGTTCATCAGATGCCCGGCAAGGATAAAGAACGGAATGGCCAGCAGCGGAAAACTGTCGATGCCGCCGATCATCCGGTGGATCAACAGCACATCGGGCAGCCCCTTGATCATGATATAGGCCAGCGAGGCGCCGCCCAGGGCGACCGCGACCGGCACGCCCAGGATCAGGAAGACGGCGAGCAGGATGAAAAGCACGGTCAGAGCCATGTCAGGTGTCCTCCGAGATGAACGGGAGCTTGGCGGCGGCGATGTCCTGCGCCGGGCGCCGCGCCTGCCGCACCAGGATGACGGCGGAAAGACCCGCCATGCCGGCGCAGCCCAGGGCGACGGCGTAATAAAGATAGGCCTTGGGCATCTGCACCGAGACCATGCTGGAATTGGTCCGCTGCGCCAGCTCCACACCAAGCCAGCCGGCATAGCCCCAAAAGACCGTCACCAGCGCCTCGACCCCCAGAACCACCGGCTTGATCACCCTCGGCGCCATGTAGTGATAGGCAAATTCGAGAAAGATATGCTTGCCCAGGCGAACACAGGTCACGCCCCCCAGAAAGCCCAGCAAGATCAGGAAATAGCGCGCGATCTCTTCGGTCCAGCCGAGGCTGTCGTTCAACACGTAGCGGGTGAAGAATTGCAGCGCGACAATCACGAACAGGATCGCAAAGACGAGCAATACGGGGATGTCCATCCAGCTGACATCCGAAATATCGTCGGTGACTTCCTCCGCCTCGCCGATCAGCGCGTCGATCTGGTCTTTCCGGGTCATCGGGTCCTCCTCCCTGGGGTGCCGCGGCCCGGCAAGCCTCGGGCCGCGGCGGCGTGCGATCTCGCCTTACTCGGCGTCCGGCACCGCCTGCAAGCGCTCGTAAAGCTCGGTCGGGAACGGCTGATCGCCATTGGTCAGCGCCGGCGCCACGGCGGCGATAAAGGGCGCGCGGTCCACCTCGTTGACGGTGACCCCCTCGCCCCGGAACCAGTCGGCCAGCTCGGTCTCGGCCTGCACGATGGCGGCGGTGGCGTCGTCGGCGGTTTCCTTCAGCACCTCGTCCAGGATCTGCCGGTCCTCGTCCGACAGCATCCCCAGCCGGAAGCCGGACACCACGGTATAGGTCGAGTTGATGATGTGGCCGGTCAGGCTGATGTCGCTCTGCACCTCGTGAAAACGCTTGGCCTTGATCGTGGTCAGCGGGTTTTCCTGGGCATCCACCACGCCCTGTTGCAGCGCCAGATAGACCTCGGCAAAGGCCAGCGGTGTCGGGTTGGCCCCGACGGCGGCCGGAAACAGCATATAGGCCGGCGCGCCGGGCACGCGGATTTTCAGGTCCTGCATGTCCTCGGGCGTCAGGATCGGCTTGTTGGCGGTCACGTGGCGCGAGCCGTAATAGCTGACCGCCGCGATCTCGTTGCCGCCGGTGGCATCGGCGTAGCCCCGGGCCACCTCGGCAAAGACGTCACTGCCGAAATAGGCTTTCCAGTGATCGAGATTGCGCAGGGTAAAGGGGAAATCGGTCATCGAGGCCGGGCCATAGAACGACCCCGCAAAGCCGGCGCCGGTATAGATGATATCGACGGTGCCCAGCGACAGGCCTTCGTTCAGGTCGGTCTCCTTGCCCAGCGACGAGGCCGGGAAAACCTCGATCGAATGGCGGCCTTCGGTGCGCTCCTCGAACAGCTCCGCGGCCTTTTCGGCGGCGGCCTGCAACGGGTGGCCGACTTCGTAGACATGCGCGAACTTCAGCACATCGGCAAAGGCGGCGCTGCCCATCAGGCTCGCGGCCAGGGCAACGGGCCCCATGACATTGGTGATCTTCATTTCTCTCCTCCGGAATTTCATGGTTTGGGGTGGGTGCAACGTCAGGCCGCCACATCGTTGGCGCGGCGCAGCTTGTCCCAGTCGAATTCGACACCGATGCCCGGCGTCGAAGGCGCAACGGCCCGGCGGTTTTCAAGCACCAGTGGCCGGTGGGTGTATTCGTCGATTGGAAAACTGTGCACCTCGATCCAGCCGGCATTGGGCCGGGCGGAAACAAGGCTGACGTGAAGCTCCTGCATGCCGTGGCTACAGACCGGGATACCGGCCTCGCGCGCCATCTCGGCGACCTGCAACCAGCCGGTGATGCCCCGGCAGTTCGAGGCGTCGGGCTGGATGAAGGCCAGTTTCGAATTCTCGAAGGCGTGGCGGAATTCCTGTGCGGTATGCAGGTTCTCGCCCATCGCCAGCGGGCAGCCGGTGGTCTCGGCGATGTGGCCATAGCCGACATAATCGTCCGGCTCGATGGGCTCTTCGAACCAAGTGATATCCAACTCCATGAATCCGCATGCCGCCGCGATGGCCTGATCGACCGTCATCGCGTAATTGGCGTCGACCATGAAGTCGATATCCGGCCCGATCAGCGCGCGCACCGCGCGGGCGCGGGCCAGGTCTTCGGCCAGATCGGGCTTGCCGACCTTGATCTTGACGCCATCGAACCCCTGATCGAGATAGCCCTGTACGCTGGCCAGAAGCCTGTCCTGCGAATAGTTCAGATCGATCCCGCCGCGATAGGCCCGGCACCGGTCCGAGGCGCCGCCGGCCACCTTCCACAGCGGCTGGCCCAGTTCGCGGCACCTGGCGTCCCAGAGCGCGATATCGATTGCGGCGATGGCAAAGCTGTCGATGCCGCCGCGGCCGACATAATGGATGTGCCGGCCCATCGCGGCATTCAGCGCTTCGATGTCACCGGCCTCTTGCCCGGTCAGCCATCCCGCGAAATCGTGCTCGATCATGGCAAGGATCGCGTGGCCGCCCTTGCCGCCGGTATAGGTATAGCCAGTCCCGCGGCTGCCATTGTCCAGCCGGACCTGCACGATCACCAGTTCGAAATGGGTATGATCCCCATGCATGGCATCGCTGAGAACCTCTGCCAGCGGCAAGGTGAACAATTCGGCGGTGACGGCTTCTATCTTGGGCATGTACCTGGCTCCTCCTGTCAATTTGGTCTTACCAAATAACGATACGGGGCGTCAATATCCGAATTTTCCTGCCAAGTCTGTAATTATGGTAAGTCCATTTTCGAGGCTTTGGGGCCAATAGCGACATGGGGCAAGCCTGATGGCACTAGGTGCCTGCCATCGAAGGAACGGCCCCTGATCCACCCGGCCCGGGGCCGCAGCCCCCTGCCCCACCCATGGCCAGCGGCACGCAGCGCTTCGGGCAATCCCTCCGGGGCCTCTCCGAGCGGTCCGGGGAGGAGCCAAAGATCGTCTTTCGGCGCTCCTTCACGGCCGTCGAGGACGCCAGGCGCAGCCCGGCGCAAGTCCCATCGATCCCGATCGTCAGTTCGGCAAACCCGCCTTGTGCAGAAAATGTCCCAGTGACCGGGAATGTAGGCCCTGTCCGCGTGGGTTGGACAGGAATTTCCAGCTAACAATGTCCGCGCGGGAGGGCGGTGTCAGGGACATTGCCAGGTTGATGATGGTACTTTGGATCGGATGGCGTTCTGAGATGACCGATTATGCGTCCGGGCCGCGGCAGAAGGGCTTGCGTTTTCCGCGCGAGGTCTTCGCCTAGTACTACAGTTGCGGATGCTATGAACTTCTGGCTCAACCGTCTCAGGAGTGGGAGGGCTGGGTCATGTCAGTTTCGGCTTGGGCGGGCGAAGCAACATCTGCCATTCCCGGCTGGTGAACTGGAAGGCTTGATCGGAATGCACCGTGTTGGTCAGAAATAAGTCTGTCTCATCCAGCGCGTCGAGCAGAGCGCCGGGAGACCACCTCGCCCCTCGGATTGCCATCCACCCGAGGTTCGGTTAAACGGTGCTCATTCCGGTCGCAGCCTACCCGGATACCAAAACAAGGGCCCAACATGAAAACTCTGGTCATCTGCTCGGGCGGACTCGATTCCGTGTCGCTCGCTCATATCACCGCCGATGAGCATCAACTCACCCGGCTGGTGTCCTTCGATTACGGCCAACGCCACCGCAAGGAGCTCGACTTCGCGGCCGCGGCGGCGCAGCGGCTCGGCGTTCCGCATCACCTGATGGACATGCGCGGGATCGGTGCCGCGCTCTCCGGATCGGCGCTGACCGACGACATCGATGTGCCTGACGGCCATTACGCCGAGGACACGATGCGCATCACCGTCGTGCCGAACCGCAACGCCATCATGCTGGCGATCGGTTTCGGAGTTGCCGCCGCCAACTGCGATGAGGCTGTTGCGACCGCCGTGCATGGCGGCGATCACTTCATATATCCCGATTGCCGCCCTGGTTTCGCCCGCGCCTTCGACGCCATGCAGCAGGCTGCGCTCGACGGCTATGCCGAGGTGCACCTCCACACGCCCTTCGTCGAACGTAGCAAGGCCGACATCGTGCGCGAGGGCGCCCGCCACGGCACGCCCTTCGCCGAGACCTGGTCGTGTTATAAGGGCGGCGCGCTGCATTGCGGCCGCTGCGGCACCTGCGTCGAGCGCCGCGAGGCGTTTCACATCGCCGGAGTTCCGGACCCTACCGCCTATGCCGATCCCGAGTATTGGGCGACGGCAATTGCCGAGCGGGAGGCCACCTGATGTTCCGCATCCGCAAGGAATTCCACTTCTCCGCCTCGCACCAGCTTTCGCATCTGCCGCCCGACCACCAATGCGCGCGGCTGCACGGGCACAACTATGTCGTCGTGGTGGAACTGGCCGCCGAAACGCTGAATGACGACGGTTTCGTGCGCGACTACCACGATCTGAAACCGCTCAAGAGCTATATCGACGATCAATTCGACCATCGCCATCTGAATGACATTTTCGATGTGCCCTCCACCGCCGAGCACATGGCCCGCCATTTTTACGACTGGTGTGCCGCGCGTTGGCCCGAGACCAGCGCCGTGATGATCAGCGAGACGCCGAAGACCTGGGCAGAGTACCGGCCATGACCCTGCGCATCGCCGAGATATTCGGGCCGACGATCCAGGGCGAGGGCGCATTGATCGGTGAGCCCACGGTTTTTATCCGCGCCGGGGGCTGCGACTACAGGTGCAGCTGGTGCGACAGCCTGCATGCCGTTGAAAGCCGGTATCGCCATACTTGGGCGCCGTTGAGCGACGTGGAAATCTGGGACGAGGTGCTGCGTTTGTCGAACGGCCAGCCGTTGACGGTCTCGATCAGCGGCGGCAATCCGGCGATCCAGGATTTCGCTCCGGTGATCGCGCGGGGACGTGCGGCGGGGTATCGCTTCGCCTGCGAGACACAAGGTTCCTTGGCCAGAGATTGGTTTGCGGAGCTCGACACGCTGGTTCTGTCGCCGAAACCGCCCTCGAGCGGCGAAACGGTGGACTGGGATGCCTTCGATGGCTGTGTCTCCGCCGGCAAGCCGGCGCGGCAGTCGGTGATGAAGATCGTCGTCTTCGACGAGACCGACTACCAATGGGCCAAAGCCGCCCATGCCCGCCACCCGGACCTGCCGCTCTACCTCCAGCCGGGCAACGCCGAGGTCGACCCCGACACGCCGGTCGACCTGCGGGCCCTGGCCGCCCGGCTGGAATGGCTGACCGACACCGCGATGGCCGACGGCTGGTTCGCCCCCCGCATCCTGCCGCAGCTTCATGTCCTGATCTGGGGCAACAAGCGCGGCGTCTGACCTTAAGGAGCCCCCATGTCCGAAAATATCTACAGCGATCTCAAGCAGCTTGGCGGCGAAACCCGCATTCCCGCCAGCCCGGAAGAGGCTGAACTGGAGCGTGTGCCCAACCCACAGGCCGACGTGGCCTATAATGTGCGCTTCACAGCGCCGGAATTCACCTCGCTCTGCCCGATGACCGGACAGCCGGATTTTGCCCACCTGGTGATCGACTACGTACCCGGCGCCTGGCTGGTGGAATCGAAATCGCTGAAACTGTTCCTGACCTCCTTTCGAAATCATGGTGCGTTTCACGAGGATTGCACGATCTCTATCGCACGCCGCCTGGTCGATTTCCTCGAACCGCAATGGCTGCGGATCGGCGGCTACTGGTATCCGCGCGGCGGCATTCCGATCGACGTGTTCTGGCAGACCGCCCCGCGTCCCGAGGGCCTCTGGCTGCCCGATCAAGGCGTGCCGCCCTATCGCGGCCGGGGTTGAAAAGCAGAGCAAGCGTTTCGGGACTGCCAGGTTGGCAGCCGCTACTCCCCGACAATTGTCAAATGGGGGAGTAGCACGCAAAAAGGCATTCAAAAACAGTGATTTAAAATGGCGCGCCTTTGCAGGCAGGTGATTGAATTCGCCACCAGAATAATCCGGCTTGACAAACCAGGTTGTGAAGAAGAACTTCCGGCGCGAACGGTTCCCAATCGGGATGAAAAGGGAACCCGGTGCCAAGCCTTCTGGCTTGAACTCCGGGACTGCCCCCGCAACTGTAGGCGGCCGTTTCGACCCATTCGCCCGTCGGGCGATGCCACTGTGTCACAGAACAGGCACGGGAAGGCGGGTTGGAACGATGGCCGCGAGTCAGGAGACCTGCCGTTCCGGCCTGCGATGGAGCAGAGCCGAAATTTCAATGCGCACCGGACGGGGTGTCCGGAAAAGGAGCGTCAATGATCCAAATAGCTCGCGGCCGCGGTCGTATCCTCTGTGTGCTTGCAACTGCCATTCTCGCATCAACTGCCTTGCGGGTTCAGGCCCAGGCAACCACCTATCCTCTTGAAATCCGCAACTGCCAGAGGGACTTGATCCTGGATGCAGTTCCGGAGCGCGTGGTGGCGATCGGACAGGGCACAACCGAAATCCTGCTCTCGCTCGGCCTGGCCGACAAGATCGTCGGTAGCGCAATCTGGCTGGCGCCTTTGCCAGAGGAATTGGCCGAGCAGGGCCAAGCCTTGCCGCGGCTGGCGGATAACTCGCCCAGTTTCGAAGCGGTGCTGGACACCCGCCCCGATTTCGTCGCGAGTCAGTGGATCAACGACATCGCTCCCGAACAGGCGCGGGTCGGCACCTTTTCCCAGTTCGGAGATTTCGGCATTGCCACCTATGTGTCGCCGGCCGAATGCGCCAAAAGCGATTTCAGCACCGGCAGCGGTGACGGAGCCCGGTCTCAGGCCTGGTCCATGGACCTACTATCCCGCGAGATTGCTGAGCTTGCCGGCATTTTCGATGTGTCGGGCGCCGGTGCGGCTCTGATCGAACGCAACGCGGCGCGGATCGAAACCGCAAAGGCACATGTACGCGGGCTGCAAGCACGCGACGTTTCGGTTCTCTTCTGGTTTTCCTCACCGCAGACCGAGGGAGAAGCCTATGTGGCCGGCCGTTACGGGGCCCCGGCTTGGCTCTCGGATGTCGTCGGGGTTCGCAATGTCATCACCTCGGAAGAAGAATGGCCGCTGGTGGGTTGGGAAACAATTTCGGGCCTCGACCCGGATGTAATCGTGCTGGGAAAGATGGATCGGCGCCGTCTGCCGGCCGATGACGTCGCCGCCAAGCGCGCGTTCCTGCAAAGTGATCCTGTAGCCAGTCAGCTGAGCGCAGTGCGCAATGGCCGGTTGATTGAAATGGACGCTCAGTCGATGAACCCGACTCTGCGCGCGGTAGATGGGGTCGAAACGCTTGCCGCCGGCCTACGAGCCTTCGGCCAAGCACGGTGATCGCCGAGGCGCGCCCCGCGCCCAGGTCGCGCAGGATGGCCCTTGGGCCGTTTCTGCTGCTCTCGGCCGTGGCTCTGGTCCTTGCTACGGCGGGGGCCATTTTGCTGGGCGAGATTGCGGTAACGCCCCGTGACGTGACCCGAACGCTGGCCAACCGTATTCTGGGCTTGGATCTGGAAGTCGATCCGATCCGGGAAGGCATCATCTGGCACTATCGTCTCAGCCGTGCCGCCGTTGCGATCTGTGTCGGCGCGGCTCTGGCGGTCTGTGGCACCGTTCTTCAGGCTCTATTGCGCAATCCGCTGGCCGAACCATATTTGCTTGGTATTTCGGCAGGGGCATCGACCGGCGCGGTCACGGTGATTGTTCTGGCGCTCGGCGCGGGGGCGCTGTCCGTCTCCGCAGGTGCCTTTGTGGGCGCGACGGTGGCCATTCTCTTCGTCGCAATCCTGGTGCGTGAAACCGGTGGCGGGACCGAGCGCATTATACTCGCGGGTATTGCGGGTTCGCAGCTCTTCAATGCGGTAACTTCCTTCATCGTCACGTCTTCGGCCAATGCCGAACAGACGCAAGGGATCCTGTTCTGGCTTTTGGGAAGCCTTGGCAGCATCCGTTGGCCGGATGCCTGGCTTTCCTTCCCGATCGTGGTCATTGGCTTGGCCATCTGTCTCTACCGTGCCAGGGCGCTTGATGCCTTCGCCTTCGGCGAGGACGCCGCTGCTTCGCTGGGCGTGGATGTCGCGCGCGTTCGCCTTGAACTCTTTGCGGTCACCGCATTTCTGACCGCGACGGTGGTCAGCATGGTGGGTGCTGTCGGCTTTGTCGGGCTGGTCATTCCCCATGCGACTCGTTTTCTGGTCGGCCCTGCACATGGCCGCCTGATACTGGCTTCAGCCTTGGCTGGAGGAGTCTTCATGGTCGCGGCGGACGTGTTGTCTCGCATCGTTTTGCCGGGACAGGTGCTGCCCATTGGTGTCATCACTGCGCTGTTTGGTGCTCCGGCCTTTGCTGCTATCCTTTGGCAGTCTCGGAGGGGGAGATGACGCTCAGGGCGGAAGATGTGTCTTGGGCGGCCGGAGGCGCCCCGATTGTGCGTGGGGTTACAATGCGACTGCCCGAACAAGGTGTTCTCGGACTTGTCGGGCCGAACGGATCGGGTAAATCCAGTCTTCTGCGGCTACTCGCAGGATTGCGCCGAGGGACGGGAGGCGCGATCTATTTGGAGGATCGCCCCATCGAGAGCCTCCGTCGCAAAGAGATTGCCCGCCGCCTTGCCCATGTCGAGCAGCAGTCGGACATTGACATCTCCTTGACTGCGCGCGAGGTGGTCGCGCTCGGGCGCCTTCCCTTGCGAGGCGCCTGGAACGGCTGGTCAACTCGTGACGAAGATGCCGTGGCCTCGGCGTTGCAGCGCACGGACATGATCGACCGTGCCGCCCAGCCATGGTCCACGCTGTCCGGCGGCGAGCGACAGCGAATCCTGATTGCGCGGGCCTTGGCACAAGAGCCGCAGGAACTTCTGCTCGACGAACCGACAAACCATCTGGATATCCGCCATCAGCTGGACCTCATGCGCCTCCTTGGCAACTTAGGCACCCGCATCGTCGTTGCCCTGCATGACCTCAATCAGGCGGCCGCCTTTTGCGACGAAATCGCTGTCATGCATCACGGTCAGCTTGTCAAACAAGGCGCGCCAGAGGACGTGCTGGATGAAGAGCTGATTCGCAAAGTTTTCGCGGTGGAGGCAACAATAAACCATGCGGGGTGTGGATTGCGGGTCGCATTCTTTTGATCTTACGCAAAGGTGAAGTTCGCCGCAGCCTACTCCCACACATCCTCGAGGCGATACCCTGCTCTTCTTTGCCCACGGGGTCGGTATAGATCGCCGTCATGGTAAGCTGCGCGTGGCCCATCCATTTCTGCACGATGTGCTACGGAACGCCGTTCACCGTGGCATTGCTTTCTAAGCCATGACGCAGACGCTTCGGCTGCGATGCGGCGCATCAGGAATGTCAGCCTCGATCAACGCGTCCTTGACGTTGAGCTATTCCGCACATGAGCGCCGCCTATGACGCTTCATTCGTGCAGGTGTGCACACATAACTGATCAGTTTCGGTTGTAAATGGTGCCACCCCCGTAAGAGGCGATTGGAGTTTCGCCCGAGCATAGTCCCGAAGGTGTTCAATTCCTCGGTAACGAATAGTGCACGAGCAGGTTTGAGATACCATATTTACAAAGCAACTTGGAGCTGGGGTCGTAGCCTTCATGTTCTCCGCCCCAGCAAGGGGAAGGAGAAATACCATGTGGAAGCGTTTGATCAGCCTGAGCCTGACCTTTGGACTGGCAGCTCTTGGCCCCCCTGCCTCTGCTCAGATGACCTGCGGGTCTCGCGAGACCATCCGGGGCACGCTGGAAACTGTCTACCAAGAAAGCTTGGTTGGCCGCGGCCTTCAGTCCGCCACGCGTATGGTCGAAGTCTGGCGCGCCAGCGAGCAAGGCAATTGGACAATTCTCGTCGTGACCCCCGAAGGGCTGACCTGCATTGTGGCGAGCGGTGTGGCCTGGAGCGACGCGACGCCCAAGCCGCTTGGCGTGGAAAGCCAGTATCGGCCTGGATAAGGCTTGGGGATGATATAAGGCCGGTGGGACGGCCCGCGTTTTCGGGGTGCACCTTTGGGCACCCTCGTGAAATCTCCGGGATCAGACCGCCTTGTTGGCGACGTCCTGCGCCAAGGCGCGGATGTCGCGGCGCGCGATTCCGATATCGGTCAGGTCGCGGTCGTCGAGCGCGTTCAGCTCGTTGTAGGTCCGGTCGAAAATTGCGCGCTTGGCGCGGGCGGTTTTCCACGTCTCGGCCGCGCGGTGCAGCGTGGCCGACAGGTTGGATCGGGCGTGGGTATTGGACAGTGCGTATGCCATGTTCAGCGTCCTTTGATGTGTCGGGCGTATTCCCCGGTGAGGTTTTGTTTCCTCACTGACACTCAGATAATGGCGAATGATTGCGCTAACAACGCGCAGTTTCCGCCATGCCGCCATGCATGTACTGCAATGCGGCATGGGTGGGGCGGGTCCGATCCTGGCGCCCGGACCGTGCGGTCAACACCCGCAGCGTCAGATCGCGACGTCAGATTTTTCCCGGGTTCCTGGGCTGTGACGGTCGATGCGGCCAGAGACACAGACAGCGACCCTGGCGCAGCTACGCCGCGTGACCAAGGTTCAGGACGCGCCGGCGGATTATGCGAAGACCGTCAGCGATGGCGTCCCGGCTCACTTTGACAACATAAGACAATTGCACCCGCAGACGCGAGTGCCTATGCTGACGAAAAACCGCCATAATGGGGTCACCTTGGCGCACCGACCGACCATCAAAGATGTCGCAAAGGCGGCTGGCGTTAGTGTCACGACCGTCGATCGCGCGATCAATGGACGCGCCCAGGTGCGCGCCGAGACCCTGAGAAAGATCGCCGATGCGGCGCATCGGATCGGCTATCACGGCAAGGGGCTGTTCGAGGGCCGGCTGACCGCGCATCTGCCCGAGGTGACGCTGGGCTTTGTGCTGTTGAAGCAGGCGCAGGAGTTCTATCGCAACTTCGCCACCGAGATCGAACGCGCGGTTGCCGCCAGGACCGACATTCGCGGCCGCGCGGTGATCCGCTATTCCACCTCGCAATCGCCGGCGGAATTTGCCGCACTGCTGACCGATCTGGGCAAAAGCTGCGACGTGATCGCCGCCACTGCGGTCAACGACCAGAAGCTCGACCGCATCGTGCAGGACCTCAAGGATGACGGCATCCCGGTGTTTTCCCTGCTGAACGATTTCGCCCAGGGCATCCGCAAGAATTACGTCGGGCTCAACAACATCAAGGTCGGGCGGCTGGCAGCTTGGCTGATCACGCGGACAGTCAAAAGCCCCGGAAAGCTGGCGATTTTTGTTGGCGGCAACCGCTGGCACGGCCATGACCTGCGCGAGGTCGGGTTCCGGTCCTTTGTGCGCGGCGCCGGTGCCGGGTTCGAGGTGCTCGACACGCTGGTCAACCTAGAGACCCGGCAGCTGACCTACGAGGCGACGCTTGACCTGATCGACCGTCACCCGGACCTGCGCGGCATCTATGTCGCCGGCGGCGGGATGGAGGGCGCAATTGCCGCGCTGCGTGAGAAACACCCCGCGCCGCGGATCTCGCTGGCGGTCAACGAGCTGACGGCGGACAGCCGCGCGGCGCTGATCGACGGCTATGCGGTCATGGCGATTTCCACCCCGCTGACGGACCTCTGTACGGACCTGATCGAGATGATGGTGAAATCGGTGGGCGCCGATGACGACGGCGTGGCGGGGCAGCATTTCCTCGAACCACGGCTCTATTTGCCCGAAATGGTGTGATGACATAAATACGTCATCAAGTACCGAATGAATGCGTCATGAATGACGCGATATCTGCCAGCTCAGATTGACCGAATCTCCCCAAACTGCGCAAGTGAGCGCATCCGACGGGCGCTGACAGCCCTGCGGCGGGGGGGTACACCATGAAGACAACTTTGAACCATATGACGGTGCCCGGTCTGGGCTATGCCGAGTTTCTCGATCTTGCCGCGCGGCTGAGCTGCATTGGCGTCGAGGTGCGCAACGACATCGCCCGCCCGCTGTTCGACGGCATCGCCCCGGAGGAGGCCGGGAAGACCGCCCGTGACAAGGGGCTGCGACTGGTCGGGTTGAGCCAGGTCTACCCGTTCAACGACTGGACGTCCGAGCGTGAAGCCCAAGTGCAGGCGCTGATCGACATCGCCAAGGCGGCGGGAGCCGAGACCATCAGCCTGATCCCGCGCAACGACGGCACGGGGCTTGGCAACGGCGAACGCCAGGCCAATCTGCGCATCGCGCTGAAAGGCGTGCTGCCGCTGCTTCAGGCCGCCGGGATGACCGCGCTGGTCGAGCCGCTGGGTTTTCAGCGCTCTTCGCTGCGCTCCAAGGCCGAGCTGGTCGAGACCATCGCGGCGATCGGTGGCGAAGACCATTTCAAGCTGGTGCATGACACCTTCCACCACAAGCTGGCCGAGGGCGGGCCGCTTTATCCCGAGCAGACCGGCATCGTGCATATCTCGGCAGTGACCGACCCGGCGCTGGCGGTCCACGAGATGGAGGATGAACACCGCGTGCTGGTCGATGGCCAGGACCGGCTGGGCAATGTCGACCAGATCGCGGCGCTGCTGGCGGCGGGCTATGACGGACCGATTTCCTACGAATGCTTCTCGCCCGAGACCCAGGCGATGCCGGATCCCTATTCCGAGATCCGGCGCTCGTTCGACTTTATCGCATCGCAACTTCAGGCGCGCGCCGCCTGACTGCGCAAGACGGGCCCCGCAACGGGGCTTCCGGCCAGGAGAACGGTGCGCCGGACACCACACAAGGGAGGAAACCCAATGAAAAAGACCCTGACTGCCGCGGCCTTGACCGTGCTCATGTCATCCACCGCAATGGCCGAAAACATTGGCGTGTCGATGGCGCTCTTTGATGACAATTTCCTGACCGTGCTGCGCAACGGCATTCAGGAACAGGCCGACGGAATGGAAGGCGTCGATGTCCAGATCGAAGACGCCCAGAACGACGTGGCGCGCCAGCTCGACCAGATCAACAACTTCGTAGCCTCCGGCGTGGACGCGATCATCGTCAACCCGGTCGACACTTCGGCCACCCAGGCGATGACCCAGGCCGCCGAGGCCGCCGGCGTGCCGCTGGTCTATGTCAACCGCGAGCCGATCAACGTCGACACCCTGCCCGACAGCCAGGCCTTCGTGGCTTCTGACGAGGCGGAATCCGGCACTTTGGAAACCATCGAGATCTGCAACATCCTGGCCAATATGGGCCGCGATCCGGCGCGGGTCTACATCCTGATGGGCGAGCTGTCGAACCAGGCTGCGGTGATGCGGACCAAGGACATCGACGACGTGATCGCCGCCGGTAAATGCGCCGTGGAGATCGAGGAAATCGACCGTCAGACCGCCAACTGGTCGCGCGAACAGGCCACCAGCCTGATGACCAACTGGCTGTCCTCGGGAGAGCCCTTCGACGCGGTGATCGCCAACAACGACGAAATGGCCATCGGCGCGATCCAGGCGATGAAGGCCTCTGGCATCGCGATGGAGGACGTGGTTGTCGGCGGCGTCGACGCCACCCAGGATGCACTCTCGGCGATGCAGGCGGGCGAGCTGGACGTGACCGTGTTCCAGAATGCGGCGGCCCAAGGCGGCGGCGCGCTTCAGGCGGCACTGCAACTGGCGCGGGGCGAGGCGGTGGACCAGAAGGTTTATATCCCCTTCGAGCTGGTGACCCCGGACAACATGGAAAGCTACATGTCGAAGAACTGAGCCTGACGAGACCAAACCCCGGGAGCGGCGCGCGACGCGCCGTTCCCGACTGTGAAAGCGCCCTTTCCACGGGAGGAGACGGGACATGTCCGACCAGACATCGCAAGGCGTAGGCGGGTTGACCTTCGACCACAAGAAGCGCGCCTGGCCCAATGAATTCAACGTCTTTCTGGCGCTGATCCTGATCACCCTGTTGTTCGAGGTGCTGGGCCAGGTGCTGCCTTACATGAACGGCCAGAGCATGCTGTTCGATTTCAACGAGGCCCGCGACGGTACCATCCTGAACATGGCGCGGATCAAGATCATTATCCTTCAGGTGGCGATCATCGGCATCATCTCGCTGGGCGTGACCCAGGTGATCATCTCGGGCGGCATCGACCTGTCCTCCGGCCCGCTGGTCGGCGCGACGGCGATGATCGCCATGTCGTTCGCCCAGACCGAGCTGGTCAATGGCAACCCCAACCCCAAGGCGGTCTTCGGTCTCTGGGCGATGGATCTGCCGGTGATCGTGCCGGTGATCGTCGGGCTTGCTTTCGGCGCGCTGATCGGATCGATCAACGGGTTCTTCGTGGCCTTCGCCCGCATTCCCCCCTTCATCGCCACGCTGGGCATGTTCCTCGTCTGCCGCGGCATCTCGCAATGGTGGACCAAGGGCCAGCCGGTGTCCTTCCCGACCGATAGCTATGCCTGGATCGGTAGCGGCATGATGCCCGTGGTCTGGTTCATCGGCCTTGCGGTCGTGCTGCAACTGATCATGCGCTACACCGTCTACGGCAAACACACCTACGCCATCGGCTCGAACGAGGATGCGGCGCGGATGTCGGGCATCAACATCCGCCGGCACAAGGTCATGGTCTACATGATTGCCTCGATCCTCGCCGCCTTTGCCGCTATCGTGCTGAGCTCCAAGAACCTCACCGCGCAGGCCGGCATGGGCCAGTTCTACGAGCTCTATGGCATCGCCATGGCCGTCATCGGCGGGGTCAGCCTGACCGGCGGGCGCGGCTCGATCATCGGCACGGTGCTTGGCGCCATGGTCTTCGGCGTGATCCAGTCCGGCTTCACCTTCATCAAGCTCGACGCCTTCTATCAGCTGATGGCGATGGGGGCGATCATCATCGGGGCCGTGGTCCTCGACCAATGGCGGCAGCAACGCGCCGCGGCCAGAGCATAGGGAGACCCGACATGAGCGATATCATCCTCGAGACCCGCGATCTGACCAAGCACTACGGCGGCGTGCATGCGCTCGAAGGTGCCAACTTCACCCTGCGGCGTGGCGAACACGTGGCCATCATGGGCGACAACGGTGCCGGCAAATCGACCTTCGTGCGCCAGATCACCGGCGTCGAACAGCGCACCCGGGGCGAGATCATCTTTGACGGCAAGCCGGTGCATTTTGCCGGCCCGCTCGAGGCGCGCAATGCCGGCATCGAGACGGTGTTCCAGACCCTGGCGCTGGCCGATCAGCTCGATGTGCCCGACAACCTCTTTCTCGGGCGCGAGATCACCAAGTACAACTGGCTGGGCCCCTTCCGGATGCTGGATTACAAGGCGATGCGCCAGCGCACCATGGATGCGCTGGTCAAGACCGGCGTCAAGATCCCCAACATCCGCGGCTCGATCGAGCGGATGTCGGGCGGCCAGCGGCAATGCGTGGCAATTGCCCGCACCGCCACCTTCCACTCCAAGCTGACCATCATGGACGAGCCCACAGCGGCGCTCGGCGTGCAGGAGACCGCGCAGGTGGAAAACATCGTCCGCACGCTCAAGGAAGCCGGCGAGCCGCTGATCCTGATCAGCCACAACATGCGGCAGGTGATGGATCTGGTGGACCGGATCGTGGTGTTCCGCCGCGGAAGGATCTGCGCCAACCTCCGCAAGGAAGAGACCAACGGCGAAGATGTCGTGGCCTATATCACCGGCGCCAAGACCCAGCCCGAATACGAGGAGGCCGCCTGACGCTTCCGGGGCCGGTCAATGCTCCCTGCATCGGCCCCCGGCATCCGCCCTCTTCCCGACGCGGCCGGCGGACCCTCTTCCGCCGGTCGCGCATAACAGATGCGGTCCGCCCGCAATTTCGCCCTACGAGGACAACATGACAATCAACTTCGCCATTCTCGGCGCCGGCCGCATCGGACAGGTCCATGCCCGCGCCGTCACCGCCACCCCCGGCGCCCGCCTTGTCGCCATCTCCGACCCGATGGCCGAAGCCGCCGGAAAAGTCGCCGAGGCCTATGGCTGCGATATCCGCAGCATCGACGAGATTGCCGCCAGCGACGACGTGCAGGCAGTGGCGATCTGCACCCCCACCAACACCCATGCCGACCTGATCGAGCAGTTCGCCCGCGCCGGCAAGGCAGTGTTCTGTGAGAAACCCATCGACCTGAACCTGAACCGGGTGAAGACCTGCCTCGACACCGTGGCGGCGGAAAAGGCCACCCTGATGGTGGGCTTCAACCGCCGCTTCGATCCCGACTTCATGGCGCTGAAAGCCGCAATCGACCAGGGCCGTATCGGCGCGGTCGAGATGGTCACCGTCAGCAGCCGCGACCCCGGCGCGCCGCCGGCCGATTACATCAAGGTCTCCGGCGGCATCTTCCGCGACATGACGATCCACGACTTCGACGTGGCGCGCTGGATGCTCGGCGAAGAGATCGAGACCGTGCAGGCCGCCGCCTCGGTCCTGACCGATCCCGAAATCGGCACGCTCGGCGATTACGACAGCGTCAACGTCATCCTGACCACCGCCAGCGGCAAGCACAGCACCATCACCAATTCGCGCCGCGCCACCTATGGCTATGACCAGCGGATCGAGGTTCTGGGCTCCAAGGGTGCAGTCTCGGCCGAGAACCACCGCGAGGCCAATATCGAGATCGCCGATGCCGAGGGCTTCCACCGCCCGCCGCTGCTCAACTTCTTCATGTCGCGCTACACCCAGGCTTACGCCAATGAGATCGCGGCTTTCGTCGCCTCGGTGGCCGAGGGTGTCGCGACGCCCACCACCGGGCAGGACGGGCTGATGGCGCTGGCGCTGGCAGAGGCGGCACTGAAATCGGTGGCAGAGGGCCGTGCGGTGAAACTCGCCGAGGTGCTCGACGGCGCGTGAGCCACGGGCGACCGGGAAGGAACGGATATGACGCAGACACTTGACCTGATCACCATTGGCCGGTCGTCGGTGGATCTTTACGGCGCGCAGGTTGGCGGGCGGCTGGAGGACATGGGGTCCTTCGACAAGTACATTGGCGGCTCGCCGACCAATATCGCCTGCGGCACGGCGCGGCTGGGGTTGCGTTCGGCCGTCATCACCGGGGTGGGGGACGA
>Ga0208059_1000038_pt1 | contig 88973 bp, 87 predicted proteins | sample DeeseametaMP0959_FD_184199 | JGI IMG/M metagenome (GOLD analysis project Ga0208059, IMG submission 184199) | Marine microbial communities from the Deep Indian Ocean - MP0959 (SPAdes) | ecosystem: Environmental > Aquatic > Marine > Oceanic | place: East of Madagascar, South Indian Ocean...
CCTCGGTGTCGCTGGCATTCTCGCCCAGCGAGGCACGGTAGTAGGCCCGGCAGGGGCTGTCGGCGTGCTTGGCGGTGGCTTCGGCCCGGGCCGCATCGGGATCGACGATGACGGTGCGGGCGACGCGCCAGTCCTGCGGCCGGGCGCAGCGGCCGGCATGGGTGCAGCCGGTGACATGCGCGGCCCAGTGCCGCGCCAGCATGTCAGTATCACTCCAGCTCACCGAAAGAGGCGCTCGGCCGCGCGCCGAGTGCATCCGAGCTTGCGCCGCATGGCTCACCGGTGCCGCCACCGGGCCGGGGGCCGGGCGGCCCCGGTCGCGGCTCTGGCCATCGACCAGCACCAGCTGCGGGCGCAGTTGCTCTGGAGGATTGGGCAGGATGTGCAGCAGGCTCTGCCGCTCGGTGGCATGCGGCCCCGGGGTGTCTTCCGATGGGGTGAGCGGCGCATAGAATTCCGAGAACCCCAGAGCCTTGGCGAGAGGCGCGCGCATGGCGGCGGCGTGGCCCGGGCGGCGGCTCTGCCCACCGGCGGGCGGGATGAAAAGATATCCGAGTTTCATGGCGGCCTCCTCCACAAGGCGGAGGCTGCTGCGACCTCCTTCCACCGAGGCTAAAGGCAGAGGGCCAAACATATGAAATTATATAAATGCGCGGCGCCCATCAGAAAACCTGATAGGCGCCGAGGCGGGATTCAGTGCAGGTCGTATTCCACCGGCCAGACGTGGCCTGCCGCCTTGGAGGCATCGATGAAGTCCTGCATCACCTTGGTGCCGGGCATGCCGCGGCTGTCGGCTTCCTTGGCGCTCTTGCGCGGGAATTCGGCCAGGCTCTGCGCCCATTCGGTGCGCACCTCTTCGGGCAATTCGGTGATCACCGCACCGTTTTCGCGCAGCGCCGCCAGGCCGGCGGCCTGGCTGTCGTCCATCGCCTTGCCGTTGCGGGTCTCCCATTCCATACCGACCTCTTCGATGATCTGGCGCAGGTCGTCGGGCAGGCTGGCCATCTTCCTGGCATTCATCGTGAGCACGACCACCGGCATCGCGCCATAGCCGATCAGCGTATAATAGGGCGCCGGCTCATAGTACTTGAAGCCGTTGTAACCCGCCGGCGTCATCAGCCAGCCGTCATAAACGCCGGTCTTCAGCGCCATGTAGCCTTCTGGCAGGCTCGATTGCACCGGCACCGCGCCGGCATATTCCAGCCACGGCAGGTTCGGTCCCGCGCCACCGATCTTGACCCCCTTGAGATCGGAAACCTGCGACCATTCCTCCTTGGTGCCGAGGTGGTAGTTGTCCCAGGCGCCGAGGCCCAGCAACTGCTGGCCGAACTCCGCCTCGAAGACCTCGCTCAGCCAGGGGTTCTTGTCATAGACCACGCGCACCGCGGCGATGGCATCGGACGAGGCCTGCGGGCCGAACGGCTCGAAATAGGGGAAGTTGTGCAGATAGAGGTTCGACGGCTCGAAGCAGACGCAGTAACCGCCGAAGTCGAGCAGCCCCTGCTGCACCGCCTCGAGCGTTTCCGACACCCCAGCAATGCCGCCGCCATAGGATTCGATGAAGTTGACGGAGTGATCGGTTTCCTCGGCCGCCCGGCGTTTGACCTCGGAAACAAAGAAATCCGACATTGTGGTGACATAGGGCGCCGGGCCCTTGGGATGGCCCGAGCCGATGCGAAAGGTGAAGCGGTCGGCCTGGGCCGTGGTGGCCAGAAGCGTCAGGCCCAGTGCCGCGCCGACGATTCGCCCGAAGGTCTTTGTTGCTGATCTCATGATGGGTCTCCTCCCTTGAGAGATTGTGCCGTGTCCTTGCAGCCGGGTCACGCGGATTTGCGCCCGTCTGAATCACGGCGATGTCTCCTTGATACATTAAATTATCAATCGATAAACAAAAATGTTGCGGAACGATAACGCAGCCCCTACGCTGACCGGCAGATCAGCACTGAGGAGGAGTGATGAGACAACAACTGGCAATTGCGCGATGGGCGCACGTGCTCTCGGCTGGGTGGGTCTTCTTGCTGGCCTTGCTGATTATCGCCGATGTTCTGGGGCGCACGCTGTTCCTGCATCCGATCGCGGGCACCAAGGAAATCCTGCAAAATTCGGTCATCGCGGTGACCTTTCTCCAGCTTCCGCTGGCGGTCTATTCCGGCTCGATGCTGCGCACCACGCTGGTGCTCGATCACCTCGGTCCGCGCGGCGCCCAGGCGTTGCGAATCATCGCTTGGCTTCTAGGTGCGGCGCTCTTTGCGGCGATTGCCTATGCCTCGCTGCCCTCGGCCCTGACCGCCGTGCGCCTCGGTGAATACGAAGGCGAGGGCGCCATGCGCATCTATACCTGGCCGGTGCGCTTCCTGCTGGTGGGCACCTGCGCCTTTGCGGCGCTGGCCTATGTTTCGGTGCTGATCGCGGATCTGCGCGGCCGGAACGGCGACAGCGATCTGCCCGCAGCGCAACCGGTGCCCGCCCCCACCGCCAAACCCCTGACCGGAGCAGACCTGACATGACCCTCACCATCTTCGGCGTACTCGGCCTGCTCATGCTTTTCATCCTGCTCGGCGTGCACCTCGCGGTGGCGCTCGGCACGGTCAGCTTTGTCGGCGTCTACTGGATGATGGGCAGCCTCGACATCGGGCTGTCGATCCTCAGCACCACCGCCTACGAGGCGCTGCGCAAGGATGTGTTCATCATCATTCCCCTGTTCGTGCTGATGGGCGATTTCGTCAGCCGATCCGGCTCGGCCAACGATCTTTATGCGCTCTGCAACCGGGCCTTTCGCCGGTTGCCGGGCTGTCTTGGCGTCGCCACCGTGGCCGGCAACGCGGTCTTTGCGGCGATCACCGGCGTCTCGATCGCCGCCGCCGCCACCTTCTCGCGCATCGCCTATCCCGAGATGGTGGCGCTGGGCTATGACAAGCGGTTCTCGCTCGGCACGGTGGCGGGCAGCGCCTGTCTCGGCATGCTGATCCCGCCGTCGATCCTGATGATCGTCTGGGCGGTTCTGACCGAGCAATCGATCGGCGCGCTGTTCATCGCCGGGCTGATCCCCGGGCTGATCCTCGCCGTGGCCTTTTGCGGCTATTGCGTGATCTACGCCATCCGCAACCCCGGCTGCGCGCCGATGATGCCCGCCCCCAGCGTTACCGAGGCCGACCCGGCCGAGCTGCGCCGGCAATCGATGGGCGGGTTGGCGATCCTCGGTCTGATCGGCGTGGTGATCGGGGGCATCTGGGGCGGTTTCCTGACCCCGACCGAGGCCGCCGGCTTCGGTACCATGGGCGCCTTCCTGTTGGGGCTGGCCAAGGGGATGACCCGTCACGACGTGCTCGAGGCGATCTATAGCGCCGGGCGGACCACCGCGCCGATCATGATCCTGCTGATCGCGGCGTCGATGTATTCCCGTTTCCTCGCCATGGGCGGCGCGACACAGGTGATCACCGACCTGCTGTTTTCGGTCAGCGAGAACCCGGCAGTGGTGCTGGCGATCATCTTCACCGTCTGGGTGCTGCTCGGCATGTTCATCGATTCGACCTCGATCATCCTGCTGACCGTGCCGATCTTTGCTCCGGTCGCCACCACCCTGGGAGTCGATCCGCTGGCCTTCGCGATCTTTGGCATCCTGGTGATCGAGGCCGGGCTGCTGACGCCGCCGTTCGGCATACTCGTCTTTACCGTCAAGGCGGCGGTGCCCGATGCCGGGGTCACGCTGGGCGACATCTTCCGCGGCGCCATCCCCTTCTGGATCCTGATCCTCGGCGTGGCGATCATGGTGCTGGTCTGGCCCGAGCTTAGCACCTGGCTGCCCTATACCTTCATGTGACTGGCGGGCTGGGGCCCTGCCCCGGCCCGCGGCATTTGCCCGACAAGATGAAGCAGGGACGCCGGTCCCTGCTTTGTCGCGGGTGCGGCCGGTCTCAGCCGCGGCTGATCGGCGGGATCTCCAGGGCGGAGTTCAGCTCTTCCTGAAGGACATTGAAAAAGCTCTCGGCCGCCAGCGACAGCGGCCGTTTCCTGGTGCGGATCATCATGTAGGTCACCGACAGAGGCGGATCGGCCAGCGGCACGACCTTGCGCCGCTTCCCGTCCAGATCCGGCAGGCAGAGAATGCCCGGCAGGACCGACACCCAATCGGAATTGGCCACCAGATCGAGCGTGCCATGCATGGTATCAAGCTCGAGCTGGTCGGAAATCGCGATGGAGTTGACCGCCAGATAGGTCTCGATCCGGTGCCGCCGGGCGTTGCTCGGCCCCGGCAGCACCAGCTTGAGCGGCGCCACCTCGCGCAGGCGGATGCCATCGGCCCGCGCCGGCAAGGCTCGGTCGCGCGCATAGACAAGACATTCGCGGTCATCCCCCATCGGCCTGGCGAACAGCGCGTCGTTCAGCTCGAACGAGGCGGGCACCACGGCGAAATCAAGCCGGCCTTCGGCAACCTCGTCAGCCAGCGCGCCGGAATAGGCCTCCGAGATCGAGACCCGCACCTCGGGAAATTCCCGCCCCATGCGCAGCAGCACCGCGGTCAGCACGGCCCGGGTAAAGGTGGGCATCAACCCGACGTGAATATGACCGACCACCGATTTCGACAGGCTGTGCAGGCGGTCTTCGGCATGCTGCGCCGAGGCCAGCACCTTGACCGCCTCAAGATAGAACGCACGGCCCAGCTCGGTCGGGGTGACCCCCGAGGACGAGCGTTCGAAGAGCTTGACGTCATAGCGCTTTTCGATCTGGCTGACATGCATCGAAAGGCCCGACTGCGTGGCGTTCACCTTCTCGGCGGCGGCCGAGAAGGAGCCCTGCTCGTAGACCGCCGCGAAGTAGCGCAGTTGTTGCAGCTTCATATGTGCCTATCCGGTTTTCTGATGTCGGGCGGCCCATCTTATCGCGGTTCGCGAAAGCCGCAACAGATCAACCCGGCCCGAGCAGGCTCGGACCGGGTGACTTTCCGGCCACGGGAGGTGCGCTCCCGCGACGGGGAGCCGGAAAGCTATTGCGCGATGAGACGGCGCAGCACCGTGTCGAACGTGTCGAGCTCGGCATCGCTGAAGGTGGCAAAGGCCTCTTCTGCATGGGCCTCGGCCACGTTCCAGCATTGATCGGCCTTGGCATGGCCCATTTCGGTCAGCTCATAGCTGTCGCCCGCCATCGTCACATGGCCGCGATCCTCGAGGTTGACCAGCGCCGCATGCGCCTCGGTCACCGGCGCGTGCAGATGCACCACCAGTTCGTCGGCGGTCAGCCCGGCAAGATCCTTGAGCACCAGCAGCACCCGTGCCTCAATCACGCTGAGCCCCAGGGTCTCGAGCTTGGGCCGGTAGCGATCCTGATAGGCCCGCACCGCGCGCAACATCAGAAAAAAGGCGTGTTTGCCCATCCGGCCACGATCCGGGTCGGGCTGCGGGCTGGTGTCGGTCTTGGGAAAGGCGTCGGGATGATTGAAGACCATGGCATAAGAGCCTTGGTGAAAACACAGCGGCGCGCGGCCGAAATCATCGAATTTCACCACCCGGCCGACAAAAATCCAGTGATCGCCCCCATCGAGCCTGTCATAGGTCTCGCATTGGAACCTTCCGGCGCAGCCGTCGAAGATCGGCGCGCCGCCAAGCCCTTCCGAGAAATCGACGCCGGCGAATTTGTCCTCCTGCCGCCGGGCAAAATGGTTCGACATCTCCATCTGATCCGAGGCGAGGATATTCACGGCGAAATGGCTGGCGCTTTCGAAGATCGCACAGCTTTTCGCGTCCTTCATGCTGCTCCAGAGGATCAGCGGCGGATCCATGCTGAGCGAATTGAAGCTCGAGGCGGTGACCCCGACCCGGGTGCCGTCGGGCGCGCGGGCGGTGATGATCGTGACCCCCGTGGCGAAATTGCCAAGCGCGCGGCGAAAGGCCTTGGGATCGATTTCGGGCGCGGCGGCCTTTTTCATCATCAGGGTCATCTCGTCTCTCCCGTTTGGGCGCGGCCGTCACGCGGCGGCGTTGATCGGTTCGGCCTTGGTTGCTTCGGTCAGGATCGGCAGCACCTTGTCCGCCATCAGGATCATGCCCTTGCGGCCAAGCTCGTAATCGGTCCAGTCGTGGCCGGCATAGACCAGGTGCTTGAACGGCCCGGTCTCTTCCCGCAGGGCGAGGATTTGGTCGGCCACGGACTCCGGGTCGCCATGGATCACCAGCCGGTCGAGCACGTAATCGAGCGTCACCGCCTCGTCGGGCATGTTCTGGTCTTCCTTGAAGAGGTTGAGCCGCCCGCCCTTGCGCATCTTGGTCAGCAGTTGCGAATAGTAATAGACATAGGGGCTTCCCGGATCGCGCGCATAGGCCCGCGCGGTCTCCCGGTCATCGGCGACGCAGATGTTCTTGGCGACGCGCCAGTCGGCATAATCCGGCACGATCCCGGCCTTTTCGCAGCCCTCGACGTATTTCGGCCAGTGGGTGGCGGCCCATTTCGGCAACAGGAAATTGCCCGAAATCGGCTGCCACCCGCGTTCGGCCATGGCGCTGACACCCTTGGAAAACGGCGCGACGGCGGTGCCGACGATGGGCGGATGCGGATCCTGATAGGGCTTCATGATGTCGCCCTGGCCAATTTCGGGCATCATGGTGCGCTCGGTCGAGACCTCCCAGAAATCGCCCTTGAGGTTGTAGGGCGCCTGCCCTTTCCAGATGTCGAGCACCATGTCGATGCATTCGACGAACATGGCGTTGCGGTCCTTGTCGATTGAGCCGAAGGCCTCGGCATCCGACATCAGCCCGCCGGGCGAAATGCCGAAGTTGAGCCGTCCCTCGAGCATGTGATCGAGCATCGCCACCTCGGCGGCGATCCGCGCGGGATGCGAATTGGGCATGTTCACCGTGCCGGTGCCCAGACGGATCTGCTTGGTCTCATAGGCCAGGCTGGCAAGGAAGGCGACGCAGGAGGTGATGATCTCGGCCTGGTCGGTGGTGTGCTCGCCGCAATAGGCCTCGGCATAGCCCAGCTCGTCGGCCAGAAGAAACGCCTCGCGATCTTCGGCAAGGCTCTGTGCAAAGGGCTTGCCCAGCGGGTGAATCGGCATCGTGAAGAACGACAGTTTCATCAGGTGTCTCCTTGGCTTCCCCGACACTTTGGCGCAGGGAAGCCAGCGGAAAAACTGAAAGTTTCTGATGTTTGCTATCGGGTTTCCTGATGACTCTCGCTCACTCCGCCTGCCGGTGCCGAAGCTCGATCGGCAGCGCACCGAACTGCTTGCGGAAGGCGCGGGTAAAGCCCTCGGCGGAGCCATAGCCGTAGCGCCGCGCGATGGCATCGACCCGGTGCCCCTTGTCAACGTCCTGCCGCGCCAACGTCAGCCGCCAGCGGCGCAGATAAGCGGCCGGCGGTTCGCCCACAGAGGTCAGGAACATCTCGGCAAAGCGACTGCGCGACAGCCCGGCGATCTCGGCCAGGTCTTCATTGCGCCAGTTGCGCCCCGGCGTGTCGTGGATGGCAACGATGGCGCGGCTCAGGCGCGGATCCGACAGGCCGGCAAGCACGCCCGGCCGGGTCGAGCCGGCCTCGATCTGGCCGCGCAGGATGCGCACCACCAGAACCTCGCCCAGCCGGTTCACCACCGAGGCCGCGCCGCAACGCTGCATCTCCATCTCGGCCTTCATCAGCATCGCCAGCGCCATGGTCTCTTCGTCGCAGGTCAGATCCACCTCGATGCGGTCCGGCAGGGCCGAAACCAGCGGGTTGGAAATGCCGCCCCAATCGACCCTGGCGGCCACCACCGCGCGTGCCGCGCCCAGTTCGAACCCGGCGGCGCGCGGCTGAAAGAGCGCCTTGCAAGGGCGGCCCTGCGCATCCTCCAGAACCACCAGCGTCGCCGCCTGCGGCGGCGCCGGATGCACCTCCAGGGTGAAGCGCGAGATCAGGGTGGTCAGACGGTCATGACGGGACATTTCGGCGTTCCGGTCGGTTTTTTAGGAGTCTTGTGACAACACCTTCTGAAATACACCCAGCAGACCGAAAGCAACAAGAGAAAATCCATGCTCATCCCCCGCAAGAAAACGCCCGACCTTTCCGTTCCCACCCTCGACCACGGCAATTTCGACCTCTCCACCGAGGTGTCCGAACGTGGCACGGTGATCTGTTTCTACCGCGGCCTGCACTGTCCGATCTGCGCCAATTACCTGACCGAGCTGCAAAAGCGGGTTGCCGATTTCGCCGAGCGCGGCGTCAACACCATCGCCATCAGCTCGGACGGCGAGGATCGCGCGCGTCTGATGGCTGACAAGATCGGCGCCGATACTCTGCGCTTTGGCTATGACCTGTCGCTCGCCAAGGCGCGGGACTGGGGCCTCTATATCTCGACCTCCAAGGGCAAGACGTCGATCGGCATCGAAGAGCCGCCGCTGTTCTCCGAGCCCGGCCTGTTTCTCGTCTCGCCGGGCCAGACGCTGTATTACGGCTCGGTGCAGACCATGCCCTTTGTCCGGCCGCATTTCGCCGAGCTGGTCAAGGCGGTCGATTTCGCCATCGAAAAGGACTACCCGGCGCGCGGCGAATATACCGGCGCGGTCTGATGTCAGGGGCCGGGGCAGCCCACCTGCCCCGGCCGCACCTCACGAGAGGCGCAGGCTCCGCTCGGTCTCGCTGTCGAAGAGGTGCACGGCCTCGATCTCGGGCGTGATCGCGATCACCTCGCCGATCCGCACCGAGGTCTGGCCGGCCAGATGCAGGGTGATCCCCGTGCCGTTGCGCAGCTTGCCATACAGATAGGAATCGCCGCCCAGCTGCTCGATCGTCGCCACCTCGAGCGCGATCGGCCCGTCCTCGCCGGCACGCAGCTGGTTGGGCCGGATGCCAAGCGTCACCGCCTCGCCCGGCTGCTGGGCAAACCCGTTCTCTGGCAGAGTCAGGCGTTCGTCGGTCTCGAGTTCCATCACGGTGCGGTCGCTCTCGGACACCCGGCCGCGGATGAAGTTCATCTTGGGCGAGCCGATGAACCCGGCGACAAAGAGATTGTCGGGCCGGTTGTAGAGATCGAGCGGGCGGCCGAATTGTTCCAGCCGGCCAAGCCGCAGCACCGCGATCTTGTCGGCCATTGTCATGGCTTCGACCTGATCGTGGGTGACATAGATCATCGAGTTCTGAAGCCGCCGGTGCAGCGCCACGATCTCGCCGCGCATTTCGACGCGCAGCTCCGCGTCGAGGTTCGACAGCGGCTCATCGAACAGGAACACCTTGGGCTCGCGCACCACCGCCCGGCCGATGGCCACCCGTTGGCGCTGGCCGCCCGAGAGGTCCTTGGGGCGGCGGTCGAGCAGCATGTCGATTTGCAGCATCTTCGCCACCTCGCCCACCTTGCGTTCGATCTCGGCGCGGGGTGTGTTGATGTTTTCAAGCCCGAAAGACAGGTTCTGGCGCACCGACATATGTGGGTAGAGCGCATAGGACTGGAACACCATGGCCAGCCCCCGGTCGGCGGCGGGCACGCGGTTGACCACCTCGTCGCCGATGCGGATATCGCCGCCGGTGATCGGCTCGAGCCCGGAAATCATCCGCAAGAGCGTGGACTTGCCGCAGCCCGACGGCCCGACAAAGACGCAGAATTCGCCGTGGGCAATATCGAGATCGATGCCCTTGATCACCTCGGCCACGCCGTAGGATTTCTTGACGTTTTTCAGTTCGACCCTGGCCATCTGAGCCCTTTCTGTTGTCCAGCCGTCACTTGCCGCCTGTCGAGGCGATACCGGTGGCGATGTATTTCTGTAGGAACATGAAGACGCAGGCGATTGGCAAAAGCGTCAGCACCGTCATCGCCAGCAGGCTGGGCCAGTCGGTCTGCAACTCGCCTTGAAAGGAATTGAGCGCCAGTTGCAGGGTGAAGTTCTCGGTCCGTGTCAGCACGATCAGCGGCCAGAGGAAATCGTTCCAGCGCCACATGATCGCGAGGATCGCCAATACCGCGATGGCGGGCGCCGAAAGCGGCACGATGATCCGCCAGAAGATCTTCCATTCGCTGGCCTTGTCCATGCGCGCGGCATCGAGGATCTCGTCGGGGATGGTGATCATGTATTGCCTGAGCAGGAACACTCCGGTCGGTGTCGCCGCGCCCGGGATGATGACACCCCAGAGCGAATTGAACATGCCCATTTCCGTGACGATCAGGAACAGCGGCACCAGCACCACGGTCTGAGGGATCATCAGCGTGCCGATGACAAGGAGCAGCACGGCGGTGCGCCCGCGAAACTCGTATTTCGACAGGACAAAGGCCGCCATGGAATTCACCAGCAGCATCAGCGCCGTGGCCATGACCGTGATGAAGGTGGAATTCCAGAAGAATTGCAGGAAGTTGAACCGTTCGAACAGCGAGGTGTAGTTCTCGGTGGCAAAGGCCACATCCTCGATCGGTGCCAGCGTGTTGGCGGGAATGCGGATGCGGGTCTCGGGATCGGCGGGCAGGACCACCTCGGCGCGGCCGGCGGCGCGGCGGGTCTGGCCCACGACCTCGCCGGTCAATTCGCCCTCGGTGACGATGAAGGCCAGAAGCGGCGAGTCGAAGCCTTCGATTTCGAGGGTTTCCTGCGCATATGGCAGGAAGCGCGGCGGAAACCGGTCAAGCTCGTTGGGTGACTTGAAGCTCGACAGCACCAGCCAGACCACCGGGCCGAACATCAGGAGCACACCGAAGATCAGGTAGCCGTAAGACACCCAATCGGTCCAGTGCAGCCGGTCGCGGCCGCGCGTTGCGGTGAGAAAGGACCAGAGTCTAGACATTGCGCTGCCTCTGTTGATTGGGGCCGCTGGATTTCGGGCGGAGCGCCCGGCGCGCCTTCCTGGCTGATGTCAGCTCACCCATTTACATTCCTCCGGTTCACCCAAAGCTGGATCAGCGTCAGCACCACCAGCACCCCGGCCACCAGAAGCGAGGCGGCGGCGGCAAGGCCGAACAGACGCGGCGCGCCGGCAAAGCCCTCTTCGTAAATGTACTGGATGATGAAGGTGGTCGCCGTGCCTGGCCCGCCGCCGGTAAAGGCGTAGATCTCGTCAAAGGTCTGAACCCCCTTGATCAGCGCCAGCACCAGCACCACCAGCATGGTTGGCGCCAGCAAAGGCAGGGTGATCCGGCGAAAGGTCCGCCAGGCCGAGGCGCGATCCATGATCGCCGCCTCGTAGACGTCGCGCGGGATCGCCTGAAGGCCCGCCAGAAGGATCAGCGTGTAAAAGCCCATATGCGCCCAGACCGAGATGAAGACCGACCAGCCGAAGGCCCAATCGGCCTGCACCAGCCAGTTGACCCCGCCGACGCCGGTCCAGTCGAGAAAGGCGTTGAGCACGCCCTCGCGTTGCAGGATCCACTTCCAGATCAGCGCCACCACCACCGGCGACAGCAGCACCGGAAAGAAGAACACCGACCGGAAGAAACCGCGCGCGCGAATGTCGCGATTGAGGATCAGCGCGGTCAGCAGGGCAAACCCCACCATGAACCCCACTTGCAGCGTGACAAACCACAACGTGTTCCACACCGCCCGCCAGAACTTGTCCTCGCGGCAGGAATTGGCGTCGAGGTAATTGCCGCAATCGGTCAGCGTGACGAAGTTGCGGGCCCCGACATAGGGCCGGTCCGAGAGCAGCACATTGTCGCTGCCCGTGGTGGCGTAGAAGATGTTGAGAATGACCGGGAGAAAGGCAAACAGCCCGAACAGGATCAGGTTCGGCGCCAGGAAGACCCAGGCCAGCCGGTTGATCCCCAGCAGGCGCTGAAGCGCCAGCATCGGTATCTCGATGACCCGCATGACGGGCGTGATGATCCGCAGCATATGTCCCCCCGACCCTCGATAGGTGCCCCCCGCGCCCGGCGCGAGGGGCCATGCGCTTATTGCGCTTCGCTCATGGCGGCTTCGAGGTCGTCGTTCATCCGCGCCAGCGCCTCTTCGACGCTCAGCTCGCCGACGATGGCCTGGCTCAGGCGCTCGACGGTGATGCCGTACATCGCGCGGTTGCCGGAATAGCCCTGATAGGCAAAGGCCTCGGGCGCCACGTTGGGCAGATCGGCCGCAAAGGCGGTCAGGGCCGCCTGCGCCGCCGGGGTGGCGCCTTCGAACTCGACACCGGCCTGGGCGACACCGAGATGCGCCGGCAGGTTGCGGGTGCGGGCCGCGGCCTCGGCATAGATGTCTTCCTGGGCGAGGAAATCGATCACCTTGGCGACGATCTCGGGATGCTCGGTCTGCTCGAAGCCGACGATGCCGGCGCCGCCGGGCATGCCCGAGCAGGGACCGGCCGGACCACAGGGCGAGCCGACGACTTTCCAGTCGAAGAAGTCGCCCACCTGTTCATCCATCCGGCCGACTTGCCAGGAGCCGGAGTAGTAGAACACCACCTCGCCGTTGATGAATTCCTGGGCCGCATCGGCATAGGTCGCCCCGCCCTGGCTGGCCCAGACATCGCGTGCCATGGTGCCGTCCTCGTTCCAGCCGACAAAGGCCTCGGCGAAGGGGCCGAAGCCCTCGAAGGTGCCGGTGCCGTCCTCGACCAGCTTGGCGCCATAAGACACCGCCGGCCCGGCCACGCGGTGGCCCGAGCGGTCGATCGCCATCGGGAAATCAGCGTCGGTCGCCTCGGCCACCTTGGTGGCCGCCGCGGCCCAGTCTTCCCAGGTCGCGCCCGCGCCCGGCATCTCGACGCCGGCCTGTTCGAACAGCGTGGCATTGACGAAAGGCCCGGTGATGGTGAGCTGGGAGTGCATGCCGTAATAGCCGTCCCGGTCGCCGACGCGATACCAGTTCAGTGTCTCGCCAAAAGCCTCGTCCCAATAGCCGGTGTCCACATGCGGCGCGAGATCGAGGTAGTATTCGTTGAGGCCCCCGGTGTCGGTGATCTTGGCGATATCCGGGCCGGTGCCGGCGGCCAGCTGCACCGGCAGGTTCTCAACGATGGCCTGATAGGGCACCTCGTCGACCACCACGTCGACGCCTTCGTTCTGTTCCTCGAAACGGGTTAGAAGATCGTCGTAGACGGCGCATTCATTGCCGTCGGAATAACACATGAACCGGATTTCCTGCGCCGAGGCGGCGCCTGCGCTGACGGCAAGGCCGGCGGCCAGCACGGTGGATGTCAGAATGGTCTTTTTCATTGGTCAGGATCCTCCCTATTGTCCTGTTGGGTCGTCAATTTTGCACGGTCTCCGGCGGTGCGCTGCCATGGAACTCTGCGGTTCCTTTCAGCGGCAGATCGATACTGCCACCATTGCAGGCCGAGGCATAGAACACTGTGATGCTACGCTGGGTCATGCTGCCAGGTCCTCCGCCGCGCCGCTTTGCGCCGACCGGGTGATCGCCTCGATCAGGTCCTGGCTGGCCAACCCGGCCTCGCCCGGGGCCACGGGCGCACGGCCCTGGCTCAGCGCCGCGGCGAAATCCTCGATCATCGCCTGATGCAGATCATGGGAAAAGGCCATCGGATCACCCCGGCCACCGGTGCCGCCCGCCGCGCCAAAGCTCTCGCTCTGGCCGGTACGCCAATCGACCCGAAGTGCACCGGAATGCAGATGCAAGCTGGCGCGGTCGAAATGCAGGCCGAGGCTCTCGGCCCGGCCGGGGAAAGAGCCGGTGCTGGCGGTCAGCGAACCAAAGGCGCCGCTGTCGAACTCGAGCCCGGCGACAACGAAATCTTCGGCCTCCATGTCGTGAAACCGCGAGGTCCGGGCCATCGCCCGCACCCTCCGTACCGGTCCGGTGAGGCTGAGCGCCAGGTCGATGCTATGGATCGCCTGATTGATCAGAACGCCGCCGCCATCGCGGGCATAGGTGCCGCGCCCCGGCTCGTCGTAATAACTCTGATCGCGCCACCAGGGCACCGCGATCTCGACCAGCCCCAGCGTACCCAGCGCGCCCGAGGCGACCAGTTCCGCCGCCTTGCGCGAGGCCGCGCGCATCCGGTGCTGGAACACCAGACCCAGCCGCACCCCGGCGGCGCGGGCGATTGCCACCACCTCGCGCGCCTCGGCGGCAGTGCGGGCGACCGGCTTTTCCAGCAGGATATGTTTGCCCGCCGCGGCCAGCGGCCGGATCAGTGCGGCGCGGGCATCCGGCGGGGTGACGATCACCGCGAAATCCACCGCAGGATCGGCGGCGACCTCGGCCACCGAACCATAGGTCCGCACCGTGTCTCCGGTCAGCTCGGCAGCGGTTTCGGCCAGTTTTGCGGCGCTTGTGCCGCTGCGCGAGGCGATGCCGCGCAGGGTGACCGCCTTGGACTCGGCCAGCGCCGCGACATGGGTTCGTGCCACCATGCCGGCCCCGATCAGCGCCACCTGGAACGTCTTTTCTTGGGTCATGACATGCGCCGCCTCTCCTGGTCGAGGCCAGTCACACACACACCCGGGCGCTTTGTCAAACGCGCCCTCACGCGGCCAGCTCGCGGCGCAGAAAATCGAGCACGGCCAGACGCATTGCCGGGGTTTCGCGGTGACCGTCCTCCGGCTCGATGTGAAAGCGCAGCGCCGCCTCGGAGCCGGCATAAGCCGCGGTCAGATCTGCCCGCGCGATGTCGAACGCCGTGGGCGGGGTCAGCGGATCCTGCGCGCCAATAGCGATCTGCAAGGCGCGCGGCGCGATCAGCCCGGCGATCTCGCCGCTGCGCGCCGTGGCCAGCAAGCCCGGCACGGTCATGAAATCGCCGTGCAGATCATGCGCGCCGAGCCGCACCAGCTCGCCGATATCGGCAAAACAGCAAAGCGCGCTGGTGGCGCGAATCCGCGGATCGAGCGCCGCCAGCCACCAGGCCAGCGTGCAGCCCATGGAAAACCCCATTGCGCCGATGCGGGTCTCGTCCACCTGTGCATGCCCGGCGAGGAAATCCACCCCGGCGCGTTGCTCTGCCAGCATCTGCCCCCAGAGCGTTTCGCCACGCCAGAGCGCCGCCTTGGCACGGGCCGATTCAGGCGGCGACCGCCGCGCCGCGAACCCCGGCATCTCGATGCAGAGCGCGGCAATGCCCTGCGCCACCAGATCGGCCCCGAAGGCGCCTTGCAGCGACCCGCGTCCCGCGATCAGCTCATCCCGGCCGAGCGCGTAATTGTTGCCATGGGCATGGGCATAGAGCACCGCCGGCACCCGGCCCGAGGGCGGGCGCAGAAACCACGCCGGCGCGGTTTCGCCGGCAAAGTCGAAGCTCAGATCGTCGAGCAGCCAGCCGTGATGGTCACGCGTTTCCAGGACCCTGACATGCGGTGGCCCGGCCTGCGAAAATCGCGGGCCGAGCAATGTCGCAAGCCTGTCGGAAAGCGCGCTGGCCGTCATCTGCCCTCGGGATCGAAACGGCCGAAGCGGCTCTGGTAGCAGAGGAGCGGGGCGCCCTCGCCAATGGTGGCGCGCAGCACGCGGGCGACAAGGATACCGTGATCGCCGCCGTCATATTCGGCATAGGCCGCGCAATCGAACCGTGCCAGACAGCCCTTGAGCACCGGCAGATCATCCGCGCCCATGTGCCAGTCGGCAGCGTCAAAGGCATGCGCCGAGGCCGCAAAGGCCTGACAAAGCTCGAGCTGATCGGCACCGAGCACATGGATCGCCATATGCGAGGCCTTGGCGAAATGCGGATAGCGCCGCGAGGCCCGCGCCGCCGACCAGAGCACCAGCGGCGGATCGAGCGACACCGACGAGAAGCTGTTGACCGTCATGCCCACCGGGCCGTCCGCGCCCTGCGTGGTGACAATCGCCACCCCGGTGCCAAAGCGCGACAGCGCGCCGCGCAGGCTGCGGCTCTCGGCTTCTCCCAATCGCGCGCCGGGCACGAAATGGGTCATCTTTTCCTGAAGGCTCATGGCACTTCCTTTCCCATGGCGGCGGTGAGGATCTCGAACCAGGTCTGGCGGTCGATCTCGATCTCGGTGGCCCGCGACAGCGCGCGGATGCGGTCGAGGTTGTTGGTGCCCAGCACCGGCAAGAGCCCCGCCGGATGCGCCAGGAGCCAGGCCACCGCCACCGCGCTGACATCGGCGCCCTGCTCGCCGGCAATCCGCTCGAGCAGCCGGCGCATGGTCTTGCCCGCGTCGGAGAACAATTGCCCGCCGGCCAGCGGCGACCAGGCCATCGGATGAATGCCACGCTCCTGCATCCAGGCGATCTCGCCCTCGAGGAACGGCGCGGGGCAGAGCACGCTGGCCTCGATCTGGTTGGTCACCAGCGGCACGGTCATCGCCGATTGCAGCAGCGTCCAGTCGTTCAGGCGAAAGTTCGATACGCCCACATGGCGCACCTTGCCCGAGGCCACGAGCCCGTCGAGCGCGCCGCCGGTCTCATGGTGATCCATGAAAGGATCGGGCCGGTGGATCAGCAGCAGGTCGATGTGATCGGTGGCCATATTGGCCAGCGAGGCTTCGACCGAGGCGGTGATATGCGCCGCCGAGGTGTCATAGTATTTCACCCGCCGGTCGCTGTACTTGCCGATCGGCGCGATGATGTCGCATTTGGTCACGATCTCGATCCGGTCGCGCAGCCCCGGCGCCACCTTGAGCGCCGCGCCCAGCACTTCCTCGGCGCCGTAATCGCCATAGATATCGGCTTGGTCGATGGTGGTGATGCCCTGTTCGAGACAGGCCTCCAACTTGGCCTGTACATGGCCCGGCGAGGTATCGGCGTCATCCGCCACCCGCCACATGCCATAGACAAGGCGCGACATTTCCATCTGGCCGCTCAGGCTCACACGTTGCATTATTTTCTCTCTCCTGCGCCCAGCGGGGTCGGCGGCGTTGTCTCTGGCACGCGGCCATATTCATGCGGCAGCGAGCAGGTCTTGAGATGCGGCATCACCAGCTCGCCAAAATATTTGCATTCGTCGAGATGCGGGTAGCCCGAAAAGATGAAGCTGCGCATGCCCATTTTCTTGTAGCTTTCGATCTTGGTCATCACCTGATCGACCGAACCCACCAGCGCCGCACCACAGCCCGAGCGCGCCCGGCCGATACCGGTCCAGAGGTTGGGCTCGACATAGCCGAACTGGTCGGCCAGCTCGCGGGCGCGGGCCTGGTGCGACACGCCGAGCGAGATGCTGTCATGCGCCCGTTCGCGGATCAGCCGGCCGTATTCGTCGTCCAGCTTGCTGACCAGATGATCGGCATATTCCCGCGCCTCGGCCTCGGTCTCGCGCACGATCATATGCACCCGCAACCCGTAATCCAGCGTGCGGCCATGGCGTTCGGCGACGGCATGCACGGCTTTCATGCGCTCCGCCAGATCCTCCTGCTTTTCCGGCCACATCAGATAGACGTCGCAATGCTTGCCGCAGAGCTCCAGCGCGTCGGGGGAATAGCCGCCGAAATAGAGCAGCGGGCCGCCGGTCTGATAGGGTTTGGCCGGGTCGGCGGTGAGGCCCTCGAACTTGTAGATCTCGCCATCATAATTGATCTCGTCCCGGGTCCAGGCCTGCTTGAGGATCTCCACGACCTCATGGCTGCGCCTGTAGCGGTACTTGCTGTCCTCGCGCTGGCCGGGAAAGTCGGACGAGATGATATTGACCGTCAGCCGCCCCTTCAGCATGTGATCCAGCGTCGCCAGCGTCCGCGCCAGCATGATCGGCTGCATCTCGCCACAGCGCACAGCGGCCAGCATGTTGATCCGTTCGGTGATCGGGGCACAGCCGGCGACAAAGCTCAGCGTGTCCTGCCCCGCCTGATAGGACGAGGGACAGAGGATGTTGCGAAACCCATTGGCCTCGGCGGTCCTGAGAATGTTCGAGCAATGCTCCCAGCTCGAGCGCAGATCACCGTCGGGCTGGCCCAGAAAGCGGTAATCGTCGGCGCAGAGCGCGGCGAACCACGAAACTTCTGCGGCGTCGAGATCGGCCGAGGTTACCGGAACTATGGTCATTTGGTCAGGACTCCGATGGCATGTGCTGCGCTGAATCTAGCGCAGCACGGCACATACATCAATGGTGTATCAATTTTCCGTCGACAGTCTCAGATCCACGGCTTTTCCGGTGGCCATCGACTCCTGCGCCGCCTGCCCCATCAGCACCGAGATCAGCCCGTCTCGCAGGCTGACATCCGGGGCGGTCCGCGTGCCGCGCACCAGGTGCAGGAACTCCAGATGCTGAAAATAGGTCGAGCCGTTGTGATCGCCGGCCTCGAGCAGCGTCGGGTCGACGGGGATCTCGCGCGTCTCCGGCCCTTTCGGCTGACGCGGGCTGACGATCAGCTGCGGCACCGGCGGCGCCCCCAGATCGGCCGGCCAGAACCGGCCGGGGCCGGGCACCAGCGCCTCGATCTTGCCCATCGGGCCGACGGCCACCACCTCCTCCTGATAGCGCGCACCCTCGGCGAACATGCACAGTTCGAGCATGGCCCGCACGCCGCTGGCGAATTCGACGATGACATAGCCATGGTCGGCGATGTCGGGACGCTGGCCCTCATAGTCCTCGTCCATGTGATTCACCGCCTGCCCGCCCGAGGCCATGATACGCACCGGCTCGGATTTCAGGATATGCCGCATCAGGTCGAAGAAATGGCAGCATTTCTCGACGAAGGTGCCGCCGGTGTAGCGGTTGAAGCGGTTCCAGGCGCCAACCTTGTGCAGGAAGGGAAAGCGATGTTCGCGGATCGTCAGCATCCTGACTCCGCCGGTGGCCTGTTCGACCTCGGCCAGCAGTGCGGCGATCGGCGGCATGTAACGATATTCCATCGCCACCCAGACCGGCGCCGGATAGCGCGCCATCAGCGCCTCGATGCGCGGCTGATGGGCGGGATCGGTGAACAGCGGCTTTTCCACCAACAGCGGCAGCGGCTTGGTGGCAGCGATGCGTTCCATCTGCTCGACATGGCGGAAATTCGGGCTGGCGATCAGCAGGCAGTCGAGCTCCGGCTCGGCCAGCAGCGCCTCGACGCTCTCGGCCATCACCGCCCCCGGCGCCAGCGCCTGCGCCGCTGCGGCCATGGCGGGGTCGGGCTCGAAAATCGCGGCCACCTCGGCCTCTGGCAAAAGCGCGATGTTGCGCAGGTGCTCCTGGCCCATCATGCCACATCCGATGACACCATAGCGGGTCGTCGTCATGTAAGTCTCCTCATGTCATGCGCTGCACGTAATGCGCCGCCCCGGTGTCGAACCAGGTGCGGGAAAATTCCACCGGCTCGGAGCCGCGACCCCAGGAGTAGCGTTCGATATAGCCGGTGACGCTGCCCGGCGCGGGGCCAAAGGCAGCCGGCGCCCAATCCGGCACCCTATCAATCGTGACACGGTCTTCGGCGCGGGTGATCCAGAGCCCCAGCCGCAGCCGGTAATAACGGTACAGCGAATCGGAAAGCTGCGCCGCCTCGACGCGGCCGGAATCGGCATCGAGCCAGATCTCCTCGACAGCGACAGGCCGGCCATCGATGAAGCGCAGCCGCCGGACCCGGCTGGCCTCGGACGCGGTGCCCCAATCGTGATCCTTGCGCAGCGCGTCGACCGCGATCAGCTGCGTGGTGGGCAAACCGCCGCCAGTGCGCAGCTCCAGCCGGAACATTGAATATTCGCCGGGGATCGCCTTGCCCTGCCCGGCGCGGATGTAGTTGCCAGAGCCCTGGATCCGCTCCAGCAGCCCCTTGGATTCGAGTTCGGCCAGCGCCTTGCGCAGGGTGGTGACGCTGGTGGCATGCTGGCGCGCCATATCGCGTTCCGGTGGCAGACGCTCGCCATCCACAAGCCGCCCGGCGGCGATGTCGCGCAGCAGCACCTCGCTGATCTGAAGATAGAGCGGCAGGGCCTGTGTCGTGGGCCGGTCTGTCGTCACGCCTCGCCCTCCCCGGCTGCGGCAAATTGATCTGCAATTGCTTTACACCGAAGCCGGGGAAGCGCAAACGGCTTTTCACCCCCGTGCGCGTGCAGTTTGCCTTCGCGCTGTCGCGTCTTAGATGTTACCCTAGTGCTCCGCCGCCCGCAAAAACACTCTGTGCGGCTTCATTCCCTCTTGCACCCGTGCCATGCAGGACTGTGACCGATCAAAGGATGTGACCCGACGATGCTGACCAGACGCCATTTCATTGCCACCAGCAGCGCCGCGCTCTTTTCCGCGCCGCTGGCCGCCCAAGCGCAATCGTCCAAATGGGCCACTTGGGATGCGCAGGTGACGCCGGCCGATTATGATCCGGCAACCACAAACCCCTGGGGGCTGCATCCCCGGCTTCTGCCGACGCAGGTCTCGCACAAGGAAGGCCTGACGCCGGGCGACATCCACGTCGATGCGGTGGCGCGCTATCTCTATCACATCGGCGACGACGGCACCGCGATGCGGTATGGCGTGGCAATCGCCAAGGGCGATCTTTACGAGCCGGGCACCTACACCATCCGCCGCAAGGCGAAATGGCCAGGCTGGCGGCCCACCGACGCGATGATCGCCCGCGAGCCGGAGCGCTATCTGAAATGGGCCGACGGCCAGCCGCCGGGCCCGCGCAACCCGCTGGGCGCGCGCGCGCTTTATCTCTTCGTCGGCAATCGCGACACCTATCTGCGGATTCACGGCACGCCGCTGCCGCAATCGATCGGCGGCCGGGCAAGCTCGGGCTGCGTGCGCATGGTGATGGCGCACATCATCGACCTCTACCCCAATGTCGAAACCGGTGTGACCGCCTATCTCTACGCCACCGAAGATGGGGTCACAGCCACGAGCTGACCCCGCCCCCGGCCTCAGCTCGTGGTGGCCGGATCCGCCGGCTTTTCGCGGCGCGTGCAGATCAGCGCGCCGCCGGTCGAGCGCAGCGGCAGGTCGGTGGTCTCGACCGGGCCGTCGTAGCGATACCAGTAACACCCGTCGGAAGACCGCAAATAGGCGGTCGAAAGGTCTTGGCCCGGCGCGGCGATGGCGCGCACCGATTCCGGCAGCGGCATGACGGCAACCCGGCGCGCGGTAGAGCCCGTCGGCTCGCAGGCGGCAAGCAGGAAAAGCGCGGATGGCAGGGCGAAAAGATGTGGCCTCATCAATGATATCCTTGTTGATTTTGCCGGAGATTGACACCAAACCGCCGCGAAAGCCAATGGCCGAGTTGCCGGATTGACGCCAGACTGCCACGACGTTGCGCCAAGGCTGCGCATGTTCCGGCCCGTTTCGGGCAGCGCGGTCGGCGGCACTGGTCATTCTCGGCGCAGGCGGTACTCTGCCGCCGGGACCGTCACGCCAATGGGAGTAGCCAATGGGACTCTGGCCGTTGAAACACCTTGCCCCGCGCGGCCTCGCGCTCTGTGCCGCCCTGATGACCGCCACGCCCGTGCTGGCGCAAGAGGAGCAGGGCGCCGCGCTTTCCGTCGAGTTGAACGCGCTCGACAGCCTCGAGGGCGCCTGCCAGATGAGCTTCCTGATCCAGAACGGCCATGACGCCGATATCACCCAGGCGGTTTTCGAGGCGGTGCTGTTCGACAGCCAAGGGCGGGTCGAGCGGCTGACGCTGTTCGATTTCGGCACCCTGCCCGCCGCGCGGCCCCGGGTACGACAGTTCGTGGTGCCGGACCTGGCCTGCGAGGCGCTGGGCCGGGTGCTGTTCAACGGCGCCGAGACCTGCACCGGCGCCGGTCTGGCCGAGGGGGCCTGCGAGGACGGGCTGCTGCTCAGCAGCCGCACCGCCGTGGAGCTTCTGGGATGATCGCCACCTTGGCCGAAGCGCTGTCCCGGATCGCCGATCTGGGCGGGCCGGTGGTGTTGATCCTCGGCGCGCTTTCGGTGCTGGTGCTGACCGTGGTGCTCTACAAGCTCTGGCAATTCGCCGCCGCCCGCGTCGGCAGTCACCGCGCCTTGCAAGAGGCGGTTGCCGCCTGGGATGCCGGCGATGGCGCAAAGGCCGGCGCCGCCCTGCAACGCTCGCGCAGCTATCTCAGGCCAGTGATCGAAATGGCCTTGTCCGGGCAGGCCGATCCGGCACGGCTCGAGGCCGAGGCCGAGGCACGTTTCGCCCGGCTCGAAAGCGGCTTTCGCCTGCTCGACAGCGTGGCGCAGCTTGCGCCGCTTCTGGGGCTGTTCGGCACCGTTCTGGGGATGATCTCGGCCTTTCAGGCGCTGCAAGAGGCCGGCGCCCAAGTCGATCCGTCGATCCTTGCCGGCGGCATCTGGGTGGCGCTGCTGACCACAGCGGTGGGGCTGGCGGTGGCGATGCCGACCGCGCTGGTTCTGAGCTGGCTCGAGGCGCGGATGGATGGCGAGCGCGTCTTTGCGCAGCGCGCCCTGCGCACCATCCTCGCACCCGCCGGGCCGGCCGTTGATCGCTCCGCCCTGTCGCAATCCGAGGCGCAGCCGACCCATGCTTAGGCAGGCGCGGCGGCGGCGGAGGTTGTCGATGACCTCGCTCATCGATGTGATTTTCCTGTTGCTGCTGTTCTTCATGCTGAGCTCGACCTTCACCCGGTTCGCCGAGATCGACCTTGCCACCGGAGGCGCCGGCTCTACCCCCGATGCCACCCGCCCGCTTTTCCTGCGCCTGTCGCCCGTCGCTTTGTCGCTCAACGGCAGGCCGCAGGACCTCTCCACGCTGCCCGGCTTGCTGCGCGACAATCAGCCGGAGGCGGCGGCAGAGCTGCCGGTGCTGGTCGCGCTCGACGGCGCGGTCACGGCGCAGCGGCTGACCGATCTTCTGGCTGTGCTGCGGCGGGTGCCCGGGGCCCGAGTGACCGTGCTGGGGGCGTCATGATCCGCCTCGCCCGTCCCCGTCGGCCCCGCGAACCCACCATCGCGCTGATCAACATCGTCTTTCTGATGCTGATCTTTTTCCTTGTCGCCGGCACCCTGGCCCGTCCGCTCGACCCCGGGCTGACCTTGGTGCGCACCGCCGATCTCGAAGGCCGCGCCCCGGCCGACGCGCTGGTGATCCATGCCGACGGGCGCCTGTCCTGGCAGGGCATCCCCGTCGCCAGCCCATCCGCCTTTCTTGCCGATCTGCCGCAGGAAATGCGGCCCGTCGCCCGTCTCCTGCCAGACCGCGACCTGCCGGCGGCAAATCTGGTCGCACTGGGCCGCGCCGTGCAGGCGGCCGGCGCGGCCCGGGTGGTGATCGTCACCGAACGGGGGCTGGAATGATCGCCTCGTCGCCGCTGATCAAGGCGCTGGCCTGTTGCGGCGCGGTGGCGGCGCATGCGGCGCTGGCGGTCGTGTTGCTGCCAGAGCCCCCCCTCGCGACCGAAGGCGCCGGCGGCGTGGCCGAGGTGCGGCTGGGCACCGCCTTTGCCGACGTCAGCGCCGGCACCTTACAGGCCAGACCCGCCACCGCCGCCGCCCGCCCGGCCACCCGCACCAAGGCCCGGCAATTGGCCCCACCGCCGGAGATCGCCAAGGCCAAGACGCCGCCCCGCGCGAGCTCGACACCCCCGGCGGCAAGGGCTCTGCCAGCCGCGCCGTCCCCCGCGGCCCCCGAGCCCTTGCGGACCGCCACCCCAAGCATGGCGGCGCCCCCCGCCGCACCGGCGGCCGAGGCGCCACGACCCACCGTCGTGCCGGATGCGCCACCACAGGAAACCGTGGTGGCCACCGACCCCGACAGCGCCCGGCCCCGCCGCAGCCTGCGGCCCCGGCAACGCAGCACCGCCTTCGAAGCCGAGCATCGGGCCGAGCCGCGCCGCGACGCCCGGCAACCGGCCCGGGCCGCGCCGCCCAAGGCCGGCGGCCCGCCAAAGCGCGCCGGCGCCGCCACCGGCACGGCAGGCGCCAAGGCACAGAGCAGCGGCCGCGGCCAAAAAAGCCCCACGGCGGGCAATGCGGCGGCCAGCAATTATCCCGGACAAGTGATGCGCCGCGTGGCGCAGGTCGGTCGGGTCAGGGCAAACGCCAGCGGCGCGGCGGTGGTCGCCTTCACCATTTCCTCCAGCGGCAGGCTGGCGGCGCTGTCGCTGGCAAAGAGTTCCGGCAACGCCGATCTCGACCGTGCCGCCCTGCGCCAGATCCGCCGCGCCGTGCCGTTTCCGAAACCGCCCGCCGGGGCGCAGCGCAGCTTCAGGATCACCATTCAGGGTCGGTAGACCCGCTCAGCCGGTGCCGAGGAAATCGGGATAGAGCATCGCCGACATCCGCCGCCGGGCCAAATCGGCATCGCCATCGCGGATCGCCAGCGCGGCGGCCACATGCGGTACCCCAAGATTGGCGCCATAGCGGATCCGGGTCTCGCCATGGTCATAAGCAACCTGGATCATCGCCACGATTGTCGGGCTCAACTGGCGCATCATCAGGTTGCCGGTGGCCGCGATCACCGCAGTGTGAAACCGGCAATCGGCGGCAAAGAGCAGCGCAACCTCGCCCCGTGCCTGGGCAAAGGCCTCGGCCGCCTCGAGGATCGCGCGGCGCTGCGCCGGGCTGGCCCTGACAGCCGCCAGCGCCGCCGCCTCGGGCTCGATCATCCGGCGCAGCTCCATCGCCTCGACAAAGATCGCCTGAAACCTCGGGTGCGCCGGCTCATGCCAGGCCAGGACATCCGGGTCCAGCAGGTTCCAGTCATCCACCGGCTGCACCCGCGTGCCATAACGCCGCGCGGTCCGCACCAGGCTCTTGCCCGACAGCACCTTGATCGCGTCGCGCACCGTGGTGCGGCTCACCCCGAGCGACGCCGCAAGCTGATCCTCCTTGGGGATCACCTCGCCCACCGCATAAAACCCATTGGCGATGCGCCGGCCAAGCGTCTCGACGATCTCGCGCGTGGTGCCGGTGGGCAGCGACGAGCGGATGCCGGGCCGGTCCAGCATCGCGGCCGCGGCGCGCTTCTCACTCAGCTGCATGTCCGGCCCCCCGGCGCGCGCGCCGCGCCCGCGCAGGGCGGCGGATCGAAGAAACTCAAATGAGGGTCAGGCACGAGGGCGATCCTATTGTTAGCGCTGCCATGCGCTATAACACGGCCTCCGGGCCGATCACCGATCGCGATACAGGACACATAAATTTCAGGCGCGTGCGTTCTATTTTTGACACGCGTCATTTTTTCGCGACGGGTGTTCTTGCCCCGCAGCCGCAGATCTGCATTTCGCCAGGCTGCAAGATGCGCTAGGTCACGCGGGACAGCGCCACGCGGCGCAGAATGTTCATCAGGAGACACAGAATGACCAGCGTTTTGGACCAGCTCAGGAAGATGACCACCGTGGTCGCCGACACCGGCGACGTGGAGGCGGTAAAGACCTGGGAGCCGGTGGATTGCACCACCAACCCCTCGCTCGTGCTCAACGCGCTGAGCGATCCCGGCTCCGAAGCGCTGGTGCGCGAAGAAATCGAAGCGGGCCGCAAGGCCGGTCTTTCGGCCGAAGCGGTGGCCGACAAGCTGACCGTCGCGATCGGCGCCCGACTGACCGAGCTGGTGCCGGGCCGGGTGAGCACCGAGGTCGATGCCTGCCTGTCGTTCGACACCGAGGCCTCGGTCAAGCGCGCCCACGAGATCATCGCCGATTACGAGGCGCGCGGCATTGGCAAGGAACGCATCCTGATCAAGCTGGCCTCAACCTGGGAGGGCATTCGCGCCGCCGAGACACTTCAAAAGGAAGGTATCGACTGCAACCTGACGCTGCTCTTCTGCATGGCGCAGGCGGTGGCCTGTGCCGATGCCGGCGCCTTTCTGATCTCACCCTTCGTCGGGCGGATCACCGATTGGTACAAGAAGGCCGAGGGCCGCGACAGCTACAAGCCCGAAGAGGATCCGGGCGTGAAATCGGTCCGCGCGATCTACGATTACTACAAGTCGAACGGCATCGAGACGGTGGTCATGGGCGCGTCTTTCCGCAATGTCGGCCAGATCAAGGCGCTGGCGGGCTGCGATAACCTGACGATTGCTCCGGCGCTGCTCGACGAGCTCGACCGTGACGAGGCCGAACTTCCGCGCATCCTGTCGCCCGACAATGCCAGCGGCCTGGCGCCAGTGACCATGGATGAGGCCACCTTCCGCTGGGAGCTGAACGCCGATGCCATGGCAACCGAAAAGCTTGCCGAAGGCATCCGCAAGTTCGATGTCGACCACAAGAAGCTGATCAAACTGGTCTCGGAACGGCTGAACGCGGCCTGACCGGGCCGATCCCACTTGACGCGCGCATGAGTCTAACTTCTTGACCGGGAGGTTTCGCCGGCCTACCGTAAGAAAAATCCTATCGCGCGCAAAGAAATGGCCCACAGCGGGCCATTTCGCCGTTTGACACCGGTCACGGCACCGCGCGCCCAAAAAGAAAGAACACCGTATGGCGGGGCGCAAAATCAGGAACATGGAGGAATTTGCCGAGGTCAGCGGCATTTCAAGGCCGACGGTTTCAAAGTATTTCCACGATCCCGGCAGCGTCCGCAAATCGACAAGGGCGCGGATCGAAGAGGCGCTCGAACGCTACGAATACCGCCCCAACATCTTTGCAATGAACCAGAACCGGCGGCTGACCAAGAACATCGGCATCGTCGTGCCCTATCTGGCCGATCCGTTCTTTGCCGAAATCGCCCGCAATCTCGAACGGCGCTGCATCGACGCCGGATTCTTTCCGCTGCTGTTCAGCTCGCACGGCGAACAGGCGCAGGAAAATGCCATTCTCGATTCCCTGCGGCTTCTGAAACCGGCCGGCGTGCTGCTGGCGGCGCTGGGCCGGCCGTCGGATCACGACCATATCAAACGCTTCTGCGCCGATGTCCCGACGGTCCTCTTCGACAGCTATCTGGATGCCACCGGCGCCGCCTTTGTCGGCTCCGACCACGCCCAGGTTCTGCGATTGATGGTGGATTATCTGTGCCGTAGCGGCCAGCCGCCGGTGTATTTCGAGATGCGGAACCCGGTTAACCCGAACGCCAACCGCCGCCGCGCCGGCTATGTCGCGGCGATGGAATCGCTTGGCCAGACGCCCGAGATCGTGCGCGTGGACGGCCAGGGCTGGAACTTCGAACAGATCGGCTTCGACGGCGGCGGCGCGTTGATCGAACGCGGCGGCTTTGCCACCGACACCGTGCTGTGCAACAACGACCGGCTGGCCATCGGCCTGATTGCGGCCGCCTATGCCAAAGGCGTCAAGGTCGGCCGCGGCCCCGAGTGCACCCTGCGCATCGCCGGCATGGACGACCATCCTTTCTCCCAGTTCACCTGCCCGCCGATGACAACCATCGCGCAGGATTATGCCGCCATCGCCGACCGCAGCGTCGAAACCCTGTTCAACGTGCTCGAGAACGGCGCGCTGACCGAGCCCCGCGCCGAAACACTTTTTGAAGGCCGACTGGTGATGCGCGACTCCGCCTGAGATTGCCGCAGTGCAGAAAGTTCGCGCCGCGCCGCGGAAATTATAAAAGTTACGCGCGTAAAGTTTTTATTGACCGGGGAGAGCGAATCTGGCTAGATGACGTCACTGACATCCAAAAACCATGGGAGGAACATTGGATGAAACTGACGAATGCACTCTTTGCAGCGTCTGCTCTGGTCTCCGTCACGGCGACGGCTGCCGCGGCCGCGACCTTGACAATCGCGACAGTGAACAACGGTGACATGATCCGCATGCAGGGTTACACCGACGACTTTACCGAAAAGACCGGCCACGAAGTCGAGTGGGTGACGCTGGAAGAGAACGTTCTTCGCCAGCGCGTGACCACCGACATCACCGCCAAGGGCGGCCAGTTCGACATCATGACCATCGGCATGTACGAAACCCCGATCTGGGGTGCGAACGGTTGGCTGGTGCCGCTGGACGGCCTCTCGGAAGAATATGATGTCAACGACATCCTTCCCGCGATGCGCGATGGCCTGAGCCACGACGGCACGCTTTATGCGGCGCCGTTCTATGGCGAAAGCTCGATGATCATGTACCGCAAGGACCTGATGGAAAAGGCCGGGCTGGAAATGCCGGAGGCCCCCACCTGGGAGTTCATCCGCGAAGCCGCCGCGGCGATGGACGACGACGCCAACGACGTCAACGGCATCTGCCTGCGCGGCAAGGCCGGTTGGGGTGAAGGCGGTGCCTTTATCACCGTCACCGGCAACTCCTTCGGCGCCCGCTGGTTCGACGAAGAATGGGATCCGCAGTTCGATCAGCCGGAATGGAAAGAAGCGCTGACCTTCTTTACCAACCTGATGAACGACTACGGCCCGGCCGGCTATGCCACCAACGGTTTCAACGAAAACCTGTCGCTGTTCCAGCAGGGCAAATGCGGCATGTGGATCGACGCCACCGTGGCGGCCTCTTTCGTGACCAACCCCGAGGACTCGGAAGTCGCCGATCAGGTCGGCTTTGCACTGGCCCCCAACAAGGACGGCGTCGAAAAGCGCGCCAACTGGCTCTGGGCCTGGGCGCTGGCGATCCCGGCCGGCACCGACAACGAGGACGCGGCGAAGCAATTCATCGAATGGGCAACCTCGAAGGAATACATCGAGCTGGTGGCCGAAAACGAAGGCTGGGCAAACGTTCCCCCGGGTGCGCGGACCTCGCTCTACGAGACACCCGAGTACCAGGAAGTGCCCTTCGCGAAAATGACGCTGGACTCGATCAACGCGGCGGACCCCAAGAACCCGACCGTTGATCCGGTTCCCTATGTCGGCGTCCAATTCGTCGCCATCCCCGAGTTTGCCGGCCTCGCAAGCCAGGTGAGCCAGGAGTTCTCGGCGGTCTACGCCGGTCAGCAATCGGTCGACGAAGCGCTCGAGAAAGCGCAGGCGATCGCAGAAGAAGAAATGGAAGCCGCCGGCTACCGCTGAGGCATCCTCCCAAGGGTCGGGGGGTGGCAATCCACCCCCCGGTTCTCGTTATACGTGTTACCCTCCCCAGTATTAACCGTGTTTGACATGCAACTTGCGTGAACAGAGAGGATATGTGTCATGGCGACCCAGCATTCCCGATCCGCAGCGCGTTTCATGATGGCACCCGCCGTAGTCCTGCTTCTTGGCTGGATGCTCGTGCCGCTGCTCATGACGCTCTACTTTTCGTTCAAGACCTACCTGCCGTTGCGCGGTGGCGACCTTGGGTGGACCGGCTTTGACAACTACGTCAGGTTCGTGTCCTCGTCGGCCTTCTGGCCGTCGATCCAGGCGACGCTGATCATCGTCGGCGGTGCATTGATCATCACGGTCGGCTTCGGCGTCCTGCTGGGCATCCTTCTGAACCAGCCGATGTGGGGCCAGGGCGTCGTCCGCATTCTCGTGATCGCGCCGTTCTTTGTCATGCCCACGGTCTCGGCGCTGGTCTGGAAGAACATGTTCATGGACCCCACCAACGGCCTGCTGGCGCATCTCTGGCGCTTCTTCGGGGCCGATCCGGTGGTCTGGCTGTCGGACGCCTCACTGTTCTCGATCATCCTGATCGTGTCCTGGCAATGGCTGCCCTTCGCCACGCTGATCCTGCTGACCGCGATCCAGTCGCTGGACGGCGAGCAGCTGGAAGCCTCGGAAATGGACGGCGCGCCGGTGCTGAAACGCTTCTGGTACATCGTGCTGCCGCACCTGAGCCGGGCGATCACCATCGTCATCCTGATCGAGACCATCTTCCTGCTGTCGATCTTCGCCGAAATCCTCGTGACCACCGGCGGCGCCTTCGGCACCCGCACCCTGACCTACCTGATCTTCCAGCGGGTGCTGGAAAGCCAGAACGTCGGCCTCGGGTCCGCGGGCGGTGTCTATGCCATCATTCTCGCCAATATCGTCGCCATCTTCCTGATGCGCATCGTGGGGAAGAATCTCGATGCCTGAGCAAGTGCAACGCCGCGTCCCGGGCCTGCCCCGGGACCTCACCCCCACCCCCGCCGACAGGCGTCACGCAAGAGGTCCCGGAGCAGGTCCGGGACGGGAGGACTGACACATGGCACGTGCCGTTACCAATCAACGCAAGGCGATCAACACCGCCGCAGCCTGGGCAGTGGGTCTGCTGATCTTCTTCCCGATCCTCTGGACCATCCTCACCAGCTTCAAGACCGAGGCCACAGCAATCGCCGATCCGCCGGTGTTCCTCGCCTTCGACTGGACGCTGGAGAATTATTCCGCCGTCATGGAGCGCTCGAACTACGCCCGCTTCCTGTGGAACTCGATCATCATCGCCGGCGGCTCGACCATCCTCGGCATCATCGTCGCGGTGCCGGCAGCCTGGTCGATGGCCTTCGTGCCCTCGAAACGGACCAAGGACATCCTGCTCTGGATGCTCTCGACCAAGATGCTTCCGGCGGTCGGCGTGCTCTATCCGATCTACCTGATCTTCATCAAGCTGGGGATCCTCGACAGCCGCATTGGCCTGGTCATCGTCATCATGCTGATCAACCTGCCGATCATCGTCTGGATGCTCTACACCTACTTCAAGGAAATCCCCGTCGATATCCTCGAAGCAGGCCGCATGGACGGCGCCAGCCTGAAGGACGAGATCATCTACATCCTCACCCCGATGGCGGTTCCCGGCATCGCGTCGACCCTGCTCCTGAACTTCATCCTCGCCTGGAACGAAGCCTTCTGGACGCTCAACCTGACCGCGGCCAAGGCGGCCCCGCTGACCGCGTTCATCGCCAGCTACTCCAGCCCCGAGGGACTGTTCTACGCCAAGCTCAGCGCGGCCTCGACAATGGCCATCGCGCCGATCCTCATCCTCGGCTGGTTCAGCCAGAAACAACTCGTCAGCGGCCTGACCTTCGGCGCAGTGAAATAAGGACCTGAGATCATGGGACAAATCAACCTTACTCAAGTGACCAAGAGCTTCGGCGACGTCAATGTCATCCCGCCCTTGGACCTCAACATCAACGATGGCGAGTTCACGGTCTTTGTCGGCCCCTCGGGCTGCGGCAAATCCACCCTGCTGCGGCTGATCGCCGGGCTCGAAGACATCACCTCGGGCAAGATCGAGATCGACGGCCAGGACGCCACCGAACTGCCGCCCGCCAAACGCGGCCTGGCGATGGTGTTCCAATCCTATGCGCTCTATCCGCACATGTCGGTGCGCAAGAACATCGCCTTTCCGATGAAAATGGCGGGCATGGACGAGGCCGAGCAGAAAAAGCGCATCGAGGCCGCGGCCAAGGCGCTGAACCTGACCGACTACCTCGACCGGCGCCCCGGCCAGCTTTCGGGTGGCCAGCGACAGCGGGTGGCCATCGGCCGGGCCATCGTGCGCGAGCCTTCGGCCTTCCTGTTCGACGAACCGCTGTCGAACCTCGACGCGGCGCTGCGGGTCGGGATGCGGCTGGAAATCTCCGAGATGCACAAGCGCCTCGCCACGACGATGATTTATGTTACCCACGATCAGGTCGAAGCGATGACCATGGCCGACAAGATCGTGGTGCTTCAGGCCGGCGTGATCGAACAGGTGGGCAGCCCGCTGGAGCTTTACCGCCGCCCGCGCAACAAGTTCGTCGCCGGCTTCATCGGCTCGCCCAAGATGAACCTGATCGAAGGCAAGCTGGCGTCGGAACACAGCGTCCACACCATCGGCATCCGCCCCGAGCATATCGACGTCTCGACAACCGAGGGCGCCTGGCAGGGTACCGTCGGCGTGGCCGAGCACCTGGGGTCCGACACCTTCATCCACATCCACGGCATTCCGGGCTGCGATCCGTTGACCGTGCGGGCCGGGGGGGATGTCGACGTGCGCCACGGCGACACCGTCTATCTGACGCCGCAGGCCCAGCACATCCACAAATTCGGCGCCGACGGGCTTCGGCTGGACTGATGCGACTGTCTGGCAAATCCGCGCTGATCACAGGTGCAGCACGGGGCATCGGCAAGGAATTTGCCAAGGCCTACGTGAACGAGGGCGCCAAGGTGGCGATCGGGGATATCAACCTCGACGCCGCCAGGGCAGCCGCGAATGAGATCGGGGACGGCGCCAGCGCCGTTCACCTCGACGTCACGCGGCAGGAGAGCATCGACCAGGCCATAGCCGCGGTCGTGAAGACTCAGGGAAAACTGGACATCCTCGTGAACAATGCCGCGCTCTTCGATGCGGCCGAGACGGTGGACATCACCCGCGACAGCTATGACCGGCTTTATGCGGTCAACGTCGCGGGGGTGCTGTTCACAATGCAGGCGGCGGCGCGGCAGATGATCGCCCAAGGCACGGGCGGCAAGATCATCAACATGGCGTCCCAGGCGGGGCGGCGCGGCGAACCTCTGGTGCTGGTCTATTGCTCGACCAAGGCGGCGGTCATCTCGATGACCCAATCGGCCGGGCTGAACCTGATCAAGCATGGCATCAACGTCAATGCCATCGCGCCGGGCGTGGTCGACGGCGCGCATTGGGAGCATGTCGATTCCATGTTCGCCAGGCTCGAAGGCAAGGCCCCCGGCCAGAAAAAGGCCGAGGTCGAAGCCGGCGTCCCCGCCGGCCGCTTTGCGGTGCCGGCGGACCTCACCGGAATGGCGGTGTTCCTGGCCTCGGAAGAGGCCAACTACATCGTTTCGCAAACCTACAACGTCGATGGCGGCCAATGGATGAGCTGACCGGACAAGGGACGAGAACATGAAACTGTCGAACGCCACCCTGAACGACCTGCCCGAGGCCATCACGCGGCCGACATATGACCGGTCGGAACTGACCCCCGGCATCGTGCACATCGGACTCGGCAATTTCCACCGCGCGCACCAGGCCTGGTATCTGCACCGGCTGATGCAGGCAGGGCAGGCGCAGGACTGGGCCATCGTCGGCGCCGGCGTGCGCCCCTATGACGAGGCGATGCGCCAGAAGATGGCGGCGCAGGATTACTTGACCACCCTGATCGAGCTCGATCCCGCCGGCAGCTCGGCCGAAGTGGTGGGATCGATGATCGACTATGTGCCGATCGTCGAGGGCAACGGCCCGCTGATCGAGAAGCTGGCCGATCCGGCAATCCGCATCGTTGCGCTGACGGTGACCGAGGGCGGCTATTTCCTCGATCCCGCGACCAAGAATTTCGATCCCGCGCACCCCGACATCCAGCACGACATCGCCACCCCCGAGGCGCCGAAAACCGCCTTTGGCGCGATGATCGCCGCCCTGCGGACGCGGCGCGCAGCGGGCGACAGGCCCTTCACCTGCCAGAGCTGCGACAACCTGCCCGGCAATGGCGACAAGCTGCGCGAGGTGGTTCTCGGGCTGGCCGGGCTGATGGATCCCGATCTCGCGGCCTGGATCGAAGAGAACTCGAGCTTTCCCAATTCCATGGTCGATTGCATCGTGCCCGCCACCGGCCGCAAGGAGCTCGAACTGGTCCGGTCGCTCGGCGTCGAGGATGACGTGCCGGTGACGCATGAGAACTTTCGCCAATGGGTGATCGAGGACGATTTCTGCAACGGCCGCCCGGGCTGGGAAACGGCCGGCGCGACGATCTCGGCGCAGGTGCATGACTACGAGGCGATGAAGCTGCGGATGCTCAACGGCGGCCATCAGGTGATCGCCGCTCCCGCCGAAATTCTGGGCATCGAGACCATCGCCGGCGCCATGGCCCACCCCGGCATCAAGGCGCTGCTGCGCAAGGTCGCGCTCGACGAGATCGCGCCGCATGTGCATGACGTGCCGGGGATGAGCACGGCGCAATATGTCGACCTGATCGACCGGCGGTTCTCGAACCCCAAGATCCACGACACCGTGCGCCGCGTCGCCTTTGACGGCTCGTCGCGTCACACCGGCGCGGTGCTGCCCGGCATCCGCGACAGCCTCGCCGCCGGCACCCCGGTCGAAGGTCTGGCGCTGAGCCAGGCGCTGTGGTGCCGGATGTGCGCCGGAACCCGCGAGGACGGCGCCAGCATCGAGCCCAATGATCCGGTCTGGGATCAACTCAACGCCGCCGCGCTGGCCGCCCGGGACGCCCCGCAAGCCTGGCTCGAACAGCGTCAGTTCTATGGCGCCCTGGCCGAAAATGCCCGGTTTTCCCAAGCTTTTGCCACATGGCTCAGCCTGATCTGGGCTGACGGCGTCGAGGCCGCACTGCGCCGCTATCAGCAGGGCTGATCGGCGGCATCGGGGCGACGGCGCGGCCGGGCCGCGTCTTCCCCTGCCCGCCTGCGCGCGCCGCCCTGCGTCATGAACCAGCCATATCAGCCCCGCGCAACCGGCGCAGGCGGAAACGGCCCCGGATTGGTCCGGGGCCTGCCCTGGACAGGGGCCGGCAGAGCTTATTGCCGGACCGCCGAGGTCGCGATGCTGATCAGCGGCGGGAAGAACTGGCTGAGCGCGCGGTTCCACTTGGTGATCGGCTGTTCCTCGATGAACACGACATCGTTGGGCCGCATCTCCATCTGGGTGGCGATGGTGATGTTGGCGGCATTTCCGGCGTTAAGATGCCAGGCCGTGACTGCTCCGAAATCGGCCGGGTTCGAAGAGGCGCGCAGCACATAGATATGCGCCGGGTTGCCGGTCTGGGTGCTGAAGCCGCCGTTGTCATACAGCACATCCGCCAGATTGGCCTGTTGCGCATACGGCAGGGCAAAGCGGCTCTGATTGTTGACCTCGCCGGCGAGGTAGACGTAGTCGCGCTTTTCCGCACCGAGCTCGGCCCGCGCCTCGAAATTGCTGCGCTGCTCGTCCAGAGCGGCGCGCCGCAGCCCGATCTGGGTCGACAGTTCGGTCAGCGCCTGCGCCCGCGCCTGGTTGCGCAGGCTCAGGACGTTAATTTTCTGTTGATAGAAGGTCAGGGCCCGTTCGAGATCATAAGAGGTGTCGACATAGATCGCGTCCCCGTCCAGCAGCCGGGTGCGTTGCAGTTCGGGCCGGTTGTAGAAATCGCGGATCGGGATCTGATAGAGCGTGCCGTCGCGATAGAGCCGGATCGAGGCGAACTCCTCGTCCTGAAGCGCCAACCCGCCCGAGGCGGTCAGCACCTGGCCCAGGTTCGGCGTGTTCAAGGTTACCGGCACGATGGTCGGATTGGCCACCGCGCCGCCGACAACGATCTTCTTCGAGTTGAATTCCGAGATTTCGAGCGAGAAATCCGGGTCGACCTGATTTTCCACCAGCGCTCGGAACAGCCGCGCCTCGGCCTCTTCCAGCGTCATCCCGGCAATCGAGACCGGTCCGATATTGGGGATCGAGATGGCGCCGTCTTCGCGCACGGTGAAGCCCTGGCGCTGATTTTGCACGGCGAGGATGCCCGACAGCTCTTCGATGGTGCTGGCCGACCCGTTGGTCGACAGAAGCACCACGTCGCCGACACCGATGCGATAGGGCTCGACCGGCGGGTCCGAGGGCAGGCGCAGGGTCAGGGTCTGGCGCACTTCGTTGGGCACATAGGGCGCCGGAGGGAGTGCCGCGCCGGGATTGGCGGTGCCGCCGCCGGTGCCCATATAAAAGACCTCGGGCAGCGAGCGGGGCACATAGGGTTCGCGGTTGGCCAGCAGCACGCTCTGGGTGCTGAGCGCCACGACCCGCACCTTGGCACCGGCGGCCTGGGATTTCACCGTCGGGCTGGTATAGGTCACGCCGCAGGCCGCGAGTGCCGCGAGGCCGACGACAAGCCCCAGGTTTCGCAAGTTCCCCAAGATATTCACGTTTCTTCTCCCTCGGAATTCACTCTCAGCGCACCAGGCGCTCGGTCAGAAGATACCCGGCAAACGGGCTGACCCATTGTTTCGATTTCCACATGATCCCGTCACCAAACCAATAAGCGTTGTCCACCCGCAAGCCCGGCGAATGACAGGTCTCCTCGACCTTCGTCGTTGCGTGGACCCGTTCAAAGATGACGATCTGCTCGGCCGTGCGTGCGGTGACGATGCATTGAAAGCTACGGAACCGCGTCTGATGCTCGCCGTCCAGATAGCTGTGGAACTTGGTGTAGTAGCCCTGGCGTTCGCCGCGCAGGGCGGCGCGCGTATGGCTCACATCGGCCGAAATCAGATCCTGCCCCAGCCCGCGCGTGGCGACAAGAACACCGGAGCGAAAGCTGAGCCCCACCTTGTCGCCGGTCTGCCAGGTGACAATATCGCCATTGGTCGCGACCCGGGTGACGCCGGCGGCGGTGCCGAGGCCATCGAGCTCGGCCAGCATCAGCGGCTCGGTCACCTCGTTGAGCTGCGCGCGGGAAATCTGGCTGCGCACGTCCGGCGCCGGCCGGCTACAGGCGGCCAGCAGAACCAGGGTGAGGATCACGAGATTGCGCATCATCTCCAGAACCGCCCCCATGTGTCGGCCAGTGCCGGTTGGTGGGTGTCGCGCAACGTCTCGTAAAGCCGGTCGTTGATATTCACCCGCGCGCCGCCATCACGGGTGACCGGCCGGATCACGTTTGTATAGGTTTCGCGCGTGGCCTGGCCATTGACCCAGCCGATCGGGATCTCGATCCTGATGCCCTTGTCGAACGAGCCTTCGCCAAACTCGTCGAACGGCACATCGGTCAGCGTGGCAAAGGCCCCGACCGACCAGCCGTTCTTGAAGGTCCGGTCAAGCGCGAAGGTCGCACCCCAATCGCCGGCAAGGTAACGCCCGGCGTCGATTTGCGCCTCATAGCCATTGCCGAAATCGTAATACAGCGAGGCATGGCCGGTGGCGATTTCGTAATCCCGGAACTCGAACCCCTGGTCAAAGGCCCGCTGGCGGACATAGTTGACCTCGACCCCGGCGGCGAGCCGGCTGTCGACCGGCTTCCACAGCAGCTCGGTCGAGATGCCGCCATATTGCGTTTCGAAGTAGCCGGCGGTGACGCGGCCATAGAGGTCTTCGCCGGGCTTGAAGTAATAGCCGCCGGTCAGATGCTTGAGCGCCGGATCGCCGTGTTTTTCGTAGAGATTGAAGTCGGATCGCACATGCGGCAGCACCGAAGTGGAATCCCGCGTCGACTCGTCGAGATTGCCCACCAGCTTCTTGCGCACCGCGCCTTGCAGCACAACGCCCTGCACCGGCTCGAACCGGGCCGAGAGCTCGATGCCGGCATCGGCCCGGAACGGGTTGTCCGGGTCGAAAAAGCTGGTCGCGAAATACGGGCCGATGTCATAGTCGAAATACGGGTAGCGCCCCGGCACCGGGTTCAGCGGGTCGGTCGCGCTTTCGATCCGCGCGCGGGCATAGCTGTCCCAGGCGCCGTCGAGCTCGAATTCCAGCGTTTCCAGATCGCGCCGCCGCAGGGTGACCTCGGCGCCTGCAATGCCGTTTTTGACCGGCACCACCTCGAAAGTCTCGACCTGCGCTGGCAGCACGCCGGTCATCGCGCGCGCCGCGCGGCCCACGGCCTGCGCCTGGCTCAGATAGCTGCGGTTGTCGATTTCGATCCGCGCGGTGGCGCCGGTGATCGTCAGCCCGTGCAGCCCCATGCCGTATTGTTTCAGCACCTGATCGGCGCGCCGTTCGGTGCTGTTCTGCGCGCTGATGCGATAGGTTTCCTCCCAGCCCAGCGCGGCGGCGCTGCGACGCACCACAGGCGGCGGCGCCTTTTCCAGCCCGCTGTAATTGGGCGGGTTCTTGGGATTGACCGCATAGGTCAGCTGGACGCCCACTTCGGAGCCGTAGAGGTAATGCGCCTTGAGGTTGATATTCTTGCGCACCTGATAGCTGACGCCGAAATTGAACGGGTTCTCGTAATCAAAGGTCGCCCCGTCCTCGAGCTCGTATCGGTCGGAGGAGAATTCGGCGCTGAATTTCAGCTTTTCGGTAGCCTGAAACTCGACCCCGCCGAAAAACGCCGCATCGCCGCGGAAAATCTCGCTCGCCTCGAGCTGACCGCCCTGATTGGAGACCCGGTCTTCGCGCGTCTTGAACCGGTCGGCCACAACCCCGAGCGGGTTGTCGAATGCGCCGACCCCGGCCAGACGGCCCCAGCCGATGCCGCCGGTCACCCGAAGCTGTGGCGTGAGCGTCTTGCTGGCGACAACATGCTCGGACCGGTAGATGCCGGTGCCGAGAAAGTCGTTCAGCCCAACCGACACCGCCGGCCAGCGCTCGGATTCCTCGGAGATCAGATATTGCAGCGAAAAGCTTCGGTCGAAGCGGAAACTGCCGGAGGTCCCCAAGTTCGCCCCAGAACTCGGGTCCATGTCATTGAGCAGCGCATAGCGGAAACTGCCGGTCAGCCGGGGCGCCATCTGGAAGGTCAGCGTATTGCGCTTGGTGTTGCGGGAATAACTGAAGGTATAAGCCAATTCGCCGTCGGGCATGGCATGGGCGGTCGGCATTTCGATCAGGCCCGGGGTGCCATAGGTCGTGTATCCTGACTGGATCTGCGGCTCGGCCAGCGCCGACCCGCACAGCACAAAAGCAATCCCCGTTGTCACCCGGCGTCTCAAATCACCTGCCCCTGAATAATTACTGGCAAACTACATGCGCCATTGGTCGGCTACATCCGCCTTGGCCCAAGTTTTGCCGTAATCCCCAGATCATGTGGCGATTTTGACACTGGCCACAGCGCAAGCCCCGGATTGCAGCTAACAATTCCGCGTGACCGCGATTCCATTCCTGACCGAAACAGCGCATAAGAGGCCGGGTGAGACTGCGACTGATTTAAAAATGAAACTAAAGACCCTGCTGTCGGCCTTTCGCACGCCGAAACCGGCCGCCTTCGATCCAATCGCTCCCGAATCGGGATTCTATGCCATGGGCGACATCCATGGGCGGCTGGATCTGCTCGACCGGGTGCTGCGCGGCCTGCCGGATGACCTGCCGCTGATCTGTGTCGGTGATTACATCGACCGGGGCGACGATGGCGCCGGCGTGCTGCGCCGCTTGCAGGCCAGCCCCGACATCACCTGTTTGCGCGGCAACCACGAGGACATGCTGCTCGCCTTTCTCGACGCGCCGCAGGACAAGGGCCCGCGCTGGATTCGCAACGGCGGCTTGCAGACGCTGGCAAGCTTTGGTGTCACCGGCGTGACCCAGACAACGGCGGGCATCGATCTCAAGATCGCCGCCGATGCCCTGCGCCGCGCCATGGGCTCCGAGTTGATCGACTGGATGCGACTGCTGCCGCTGATGCACGAAACCGGCAACGTCACCGTCGTACATGCCGGCGCCGACCCGGCGAAACCGCTCGACCAACAGGCGCATCGCACCCTCACCTGGGGCCACCCCGATTTCCTGACCACGCCGCGCCGCGACGGGCAATGGGTGTTGCACGGCCACACGATCGTCGATGCCCCCAGCGCCGATCAGGGCCGCATCGCCGTCGACACCGGCGCCTATGCCACCGGCCGGCTTACCGTGGCTCAGGTGATCCCCGGTGAAGTGAGCTTTGAAAGCACCTGACGCCGGCGGGCTCTGAACCCGACGTGAAACGATGCCGAAAGGTTACCGAGTGGTTAATCTATCCATCTGATTTTAATCAATTTCCGTTTACGGCCTGTTAACCGCATTCAGGGTTAATCGCGGTTAACCAAAGGCTGGGTGGGACCGACCTTTGAGGCCCCGCATGACGGAAGTTTCCACCGATCTGCCCCTGTCCACTCGTCCGGGGCGAACCTTTTACGCGAGCTTTGGCAAACGCGCGCTCGATCTGGCGATCGTGCTGCTGCTTTTGCCGGCAATCGTTCCGCTGATCGCCCTGCTCTGGCTGTTGGTCCGCAGCAACGGCGGGCCGGGGTTTTTCGGCCATACCCGGATCGGTCGCGATGGCCAGAGCTTCCGCTGCTGGAAGATCCGCACCATGGTGCCCGACGCCGAGCGGGTTCTGGCCGAAACCCTCGCTCGCGATCCGCTGGCCGCCGTCGAATGGGCGCTGGCGTTCAAACTGCGCCAGGATCCCCGCATCACCCCGCTTGGCCGCCACCTGCGCCGGCTCTCGCTCGACGAGCTGCCACAGATCTGGAATGTGTTGCGCGGCGAGATGTCCTTTGTCGGGCCGCGCCCGATCACCGCCGGCGAGCTTGCCTTCTACGACGGCGAGCCGCAGGCCTACCTGGCGCAGAAGCCCGGCATCACCGGGCTCTGGCAGGTCGAAGGCCGCCCCGACGGCTGTTATCGCAAGCGTGTCGCACTCGACCGGCGTTACCGGGCGGAACAGAGCCTGCCGCTTGATCTGCTGCTGCTCTATCGCACTGCCGGTCTTGTCCTCGCCCCGACCGGGCGATGAGCCGCCCGCCGGAGATTGCCGCCTGGACCGCGTTGCGCGGGCTTGCGGCGCTCTGGGTGGTGCTCTTTCATTTCTGGCCACAAACCGCCGCGCCGGTGCCGCTGCTGGTGGCCCGGGGCTATCTCGCGGTCGATCTGTTTTTCTGCCTGTCGGGGGCGGTGATGATGCTGGTCTATGCGCCGCTGATCCCCGGCGGCGACTTCGGCCCCGGCCGGTTTCTCTGGCGCCGCTTCGCCCGGCTTTACCCGGTGCATCTCGTCACCCTCGGGCTGGCGGCGCTGATCCTGGCCTTTGGACCAGCGTTCGCTCCTGCCCGGCCGCTGTCCTATGACATCGGCGAGATGGCGCTGCTGCATCTCGCACTGCTGCACGCCTGGGGGATGACCGAAACCGGCGGGCTGAACTATCCTTCCTGGTCCATCGCCGCCGAGGCCTTTGCCTACCTGCTGTTTCCACTGCTGGCGGCATGGATGCTGCGCCTGCCGCCCGGCCGCGCGCTGGCGTCCAGCCTTGCCGTGGCAATGATCTGGATCACCGCGATCGAGGCGGCACTGCCGGCGCCGGGCCTGGCCTTCACCCGGCTCGAGAACGATTTCGGCGGCCTGCGCATCCTGCCCGAGTTCCTGGTGGGTATGGGCCTGGCCTATCTGTTCGGGGGCCGTCACGCGCCACGCTTGGGGCGGGCGCTTTGTGCGGCTGCGGTTGCCCTGCAAGCGGCGGCGATTGCCAGCCAAGCCGACGCGCTGTTTCTGGCCGGTCTGCCGCTGCTGCTGGCCGGACTCCTGCTGTGGCGGCCCGGCCCGCCGCGCGCCCTGCTTTATCTGGGCCGCATCTCCTATTGCCTCTATATGGTCCATGCGCTGGTGCAGATCCCCGGCTTCAAGCTGATCGAGCAGTTCACCGAAAGCGCCGACCGGGCCGCACCCGGCTGGGCATTGCCGTTGCTTCTCGCGCTCAGCCTGTGCGCCGCAGACCGCCTGCATCGCTGGGTCGAAGCGCCGGCACGCCGCCTGCTCCTGCGCGGAACAGCACCGGCAAGAGAAGATCAAGGCTCCGCGCCCAACGATAGCCCGCCGCCTGCGCCCGCCCCGCCTTGATCAGCGCCGCACGCGCAGACGCGCCCAGCCCGGCCAGCGTCCGAAGCCCCTGCGCCATGTCGGGCAGCGACGCCGGATCGCACCAGAGCGCCGCCGGACCCAGCACCTCCGGCAAGGCGCCAGCGCGGGCTGCCAAAACCGGGCATCCCAGCTCCATCGCCTCGAGCGGCGGAATGCCGAACCCTTCGTGACGCGAAGGAAACACAAAGCCAGCCGCCCCTTCGTAAAGCGCCCGCAAGGCACCGTCAGACACCCGCCCCGGGGCGATTACCGCGCCCGGCCGTGCCTCGGCCAGCCCCGGCGCCGCGCCGCCCACCACCACCAGCGGCGGCAGGTCGCCAGCCAGCCCATGGGCGGCGACAAGCGGGGCAATGTTCTTGTTGGGCGAGCGGTTGCCGACGCAGAGCAGATAACCTTGGCGGCCGAGCCCGAGGCGGCCCAGAATCTCCGGCTCCGGGGTCACGTGCCGCACATGGTCGGCGGCATTTGGCACCCGTGAGAACCGCGCCGCATCCACCCCCAGCAGCGCGCTCAATTGCCGGGCGGAATGGCGGCTCACGGTCACCAGCGCGGCGGACCGGCGCGCCAGTGGCGGCCGCAGCGCGCGATGCAGGGCACGATACCGCCAATCATAGGCTTCGGGGATTTCCCAGAGGTTGGCATCATGCAGCACCAACACCTGACGCCGGTGCGAAAGAGGCCCGGAATTGCCCGGCGAAAACAGGACCCGGCCGCGCGCCGCTCGTCGCAGCGCGGTCTGCTCCCAGGCATGGCCCCGCCCGCCGGGCAGCCGGTGCAGCTCGACCGCCTGCCAGCCGGGATGCTCTGCCCCCTCGGGCGCATAGGCCACCACCGGGCCGAGACGCGCGCGCAGCGCCGGGTCCATCGTCAGGCGCTGATCCAGGGCGGCCACGATTTCGCGACCGAAGCGCTGCACGCCCGACGTCGCCTGGCTCAGAAACCGGGCGTTGATCGCCAGCCTCATGCCGCCACCCCGGCCCGCGAAGCGCCATACAGCGCCGTGGTGTCCGGCCCCAGCCGCGCCTGCGCCCAGGCGCCAAGGTCGCTCGTCGCCGCGCCCTGCCGCAGCTTCGCCAACCGCGCTGGGCTGCGCGACAGGTCGAGCATTTCGCGCACCAATGCCGCCGGGTCGCGCGCCGGCAGGATGCGGCCGTTGACGCCATCGCACAGCACCTCGTCGATGCCCGGCAGGTCGTTGATCAGAACCGGCACCCCCGCCGCGAGGGATTGCACCGCCACCCGTGGCAATCCCTCGCGCTCGGAGGCCAGAAGCGAGATGTCGGCCAGCGCCAGCAGCGCCTCGGGATCGGCGCGATGGCCGCAGAGCGTCACCCGGTCGCCAAGGCCAAGTTGCGCCATCGTGCGGCGAATGCGCGCCTCCTCGGGCCCGGCGCCGGCCAGGATCACCCGCATTTCCGGCATCAGGCGCCGTAAGGCTGCAAAGGCCTTCAAGAAGGCCACATGGCGTTTGCGCGGTTCCAGGGCGGCCAGCATCACCGCCACCGGCGGGCGTGGCGCACCGGGCGGCAGGCGCAGGAGGCTGCGCCAGTCGGGCGGCGGCCGGGCCTCGCGAAACCGCGCCAGATCCATGCCCGAGCGCACACAATGCAGCCGCCCGCGCGGAGCGATCCCGGCCGCCGCATAGGCCTCGCACAGCGCCCGGCTGACCCCGATGAAAGCGTCGGTGCGCCCCGCCACTGCCCGCTCTGCCGCCAGGTAGACCCGTCGCCGCGCCCCGCTCACATGCGCCCAGGGCAAGAGGTGCAGGCCATGAATGACCCGTGCTTCGGGCACCACATCTGCGGCCAGACGTCCGAGAACGCCGGCCTTGCTCTGATGGCTGTGCACCACATCCGGGGCCAACCGCAGATACAGCCGTCGCAATGCCGCCAGCGCCCGCGCATCGGCGTAGGGCCGGATCGGATGCACCATTTCGGGCAGGGCGATACAGCGAACGCCGGCGGCCGCGGCCAGCGCGGCGTCGGCCTCGGCGCCATGCACCAGCACCACCTCGTGACCGGCCTCGGCCTGCCAGCGACAACAGGCAAGCGTGTTCTCTTCCGACCCGGCGCGAAGCAACCGGGTCACGACATGGACGATGCGCATCGCGCCCTCCTTGCGGCGTTAAACCCGCATTAACCTTGGGCGTGTTTTCCTTAACAAAACGCAAACGCGAGGTGATCTGATGCGCGGCCTTGTCTATATTCACGTACCGAAATGCGGCGGGTCGAGCTTTGGCGCCGCGCTGCGGCTGCGCTATGTACTGTCGCAATCGACGATCCCGCTCGGCCTCGGCGATCCGCGGCTCGACGGCATGGCGCATATCCTCTCGGACTACGACCACCGCGACATCGTGCTTCAATGCCTGCTGCAACGCCGGGTGCGCTGCATCGCCGGGCATGTGCGCTATGATCCGCGACTGCACGCCAGTTCGGGCTATCAGTATGTCACTTTGTTGCGCGATCCGGTGGCCCGGTTCGTCTCGCATTATCACTACCTTCAGCGGCGCCACCCGGACCCGGCCCGTGCCGCCACGCTCGCCGCCTTTGTCGAGACCGAAGAGGCGCGCCACATCGCATCGCAATACCTGTTCTATTTCGCTCGTGAGACGGGGCCAAGCTGCCGCAACCTGCCGGCGGCGCTGCGGCGCGCGCAGCAGAACCTGGCCCGGTTCGCGCTGATCGGCGACCTGGCGGACCCGACCGGATTTGCCCGCGGGCTGCGCCAGTTGACCGGCCTGCCGCTGCCTGTGCTGCACCGCAACCGCGCCCCGGTGCCGAAAGAGCTGACCGGGGAACTGCGCCGCCGGATCGAGGCGCTGACCGCCGCTGACCGGGCGATTTACGACGCCGCCCGCGCCCTGCCGCAGGCGGCCTGATGCCTGCGTTGTCGCCGCTGGTGCTGTTGCTGGTCTGCTGGGGGCTGACGGTCGCGGTTGCCTGCCTCGCGCTGGCCGCGCCCGAGGCCTTCGATCTGGTGCCGGTCTTCATGGCGCGGCATGATCTCGATCCGGCGGCCTTTACCGGCCTTGGCGCGCTCTGGCATGTCACCGCGCTCTCGGCCTGGGTCGTCGGCCACCTGGCGGCCTGTGCCGCCCTGCCCCGCCGCGTCGCGACCCGCAGCGTGCCAGACCTGTCGCGCGCCGCGTGGCTGACCTTTCTGGCAAATCTCGTGCTTCTGGCGGTCACCCTGCTCTGGATCGGACTTACCGCGCGGCAGCTTGGCGGATTGCGGGCGCTGGTGATCCTGACCACGGCGGAGGCCATCACCGCCCGCGAGTTCCTTTTGCAGAACAAGCTGTTCACCGGTATGCGCCTGTTCTACGCCGCGCTGCCCGCCACCGGATGCCTGGCCGCCGCGATCCTTGTGGCCGGGCGGGACCGACTTTCGAGGCGGGCCCGCGCCCTGTGCCGCGCGACCCTGCTGATGAACCTCGTCGCCCTGACGCTCTTGCCCATCGTGATGAGCCAGCGCCTGTTGCTGCTGCAATTCACCCTCTCGGCCTATCTCGCCGCCTGCCTGATCCGCCGGCGTGTCTTTGCCCTGCCCTGGCTGATGACCGGCGCAGCGCTGTTCCTGACCGTCTGGGTGCTGCGCGAGACGCTGATCAACCCGGCCGTCGCTACCCAGGCCGTGCCGGTCGGGCTGCAAAAGCTCGCCTTCTACACGGTGAACGATCTTTGGAACGGCTTTGCGCCGATCTCCTCGGATGTGCCGCGCACCTGGGGGGCCGAAACTTTTCACGGGCTGGCGGTGCTCACCTTTACCGACGGTCTCGTCGATCACGCGATTCTGCCGCTGGCTCCGGCCATCGACGCGGTCAGGGGAGGCGGTGCTTTTCCAATATTTACAGCGCCTTACGTAGATTTTGGCCCCTTCGGAGGGGCCATCGTGCTGGTCGGGCTGAGCTTTGGGCTCCGGCTGCTCTTTCACCGTGCGCAAACCAGTTTCCTGGCCACCATCGCCTATGCCCAGTTCGGCGCGGCGCTGCTGTTTTCCTCGCACGGGCCCTATCTCCTGCACCAGAATCTCTTGGCCTCGCTCATCGTTGTTGCTGTGATCCTGCGCCTGGCGCGACCGGCCGTGCGCACCCGGGCCGAGATCATCCCGCTGTTTCTTCCGCGACGAGAGATGGCCCGTGACGCCGCCTGAGCGCCTCGAGGGACTGCAATCGCTGCGCGCGCTGGCGGCGCTTCTTGTGCTGATCGGACATGTGCGCGCCGAAGCGGCGCATTACTTTGCGCTCGACCTGCCCGGCGCGGCGCTGCCCTGGACCCGTGGTGTTGATATCTTCTTCATCATATCGGGGTTCATCATCACGCTTTCCGCGGCCCGCTTTGCCGCCCGCCCCGGCGCCTTTCTCTGGCGCAGACTGCGCCGTGTCGTGCCGCTTTATGCGCTGTTCACCACGCTTATGGTGGCCCTGCTGCTCGCCGCGCCCGGCTCGCTGAAATCCACCAGCCTCGATCCGGCGCAAATCGCCAGCTCTTACCTCTTTCTGCCCTATGAGCGGGCTGACGGCCGCATTGCCCCGGTGCTCTCGCTCGGCTGGACGCTGAATTACGAGGTCTTTTTCTACGCGCTGCTCGCTCTTTGCCTGGCCCTGCCCCGCCCGTTGCTGGCCTGCTGCGCCGGTCTGGCGGCGCTTTGCCTGCTCGGCCCGGCGCTACCGCAGACAACGGCGACGGTTTTCTATGCCAATCCGCTGATCCTTGAATTCACCTTCGGCATCGCCCTCGCCCGCCTCTGGCAATGCGGGTTTGTCCGGCCCTCGGCGCCACTGGCGGGGTTGGCTCTGGTGACCGGCCTCGCGCTGCTGATAGTGTTGCACCAGACCGCCCTGCCCCGCGTCCTTGCCGCCGGCCTGCCCGCCACGATGATTGTCGCGGCCGGCACGCTATTGGCACCCGATCGCCACTTGCCGCTGCAATCGATCGGCAACGCCTCCTATGCGCTTTACCTCTCCCATCGTTTTCCCCTGCGTCTGGGAACACTGGTTCTTGTGCCGGTGATGCCGGCGCATCCGTTGGCGGCGCTGGTCTTCTGTGTCCTGCTTGTCGGCCTCTGCCTCTGGGGCGCGCGCGCGGTGCATCGCCATGTCGAACGCCCGTTGACCGCATGGCTCGGCCCGCGCCCCACCCGGCTGGCCGCATGACGGGATGGGCCATTCTGTTGCAATGGTCGCGGCTGGGCCTCTCGGCCGCGATCTTTCTCTCGGCCGCGCGCCTTTTGCCGCTGGCCGAGATCGGGGCCTTCGCTACGGCCTTCGCCCTGCCAAAGCTGCTTCAGACGTTGCACAAGGCCGGCGTATGCGAGTTGCGCATCACCGCCGAGGCGCCGGACCGACCGATCTTCCTGCTGTCGCTTGCCACAGGCCTCGCCGCCGCCCTGCTCTGTCTTGCCGCGACCCCCGTTCTGCCCGCCGACAGCCGGCCGCATCTGCTGGCGCTGACCGCCTTGCCACTTCTCAACGCGCTCGCGGCACCTTCGGAAGGCGCGCTGCGCCGCGCCCTGCGCCTGCGTGCCCTGGCGCTGCGCACGCTGGCAGCTCAGGGCCTCGCGGCCGGGCTCACGCTCTTCGGCCTGATGCAGGGATGGGGCGCCTGGAGCCTGACTGGCTTTGCCCTCATCAATGCCGGGCTGAATGCCGCCTTCAGCCTCGTGCTTGCGCCGCCGCGCCTGACCGCACGTGGCCCTGCCCTCCCGCTTATTCCCGAGCTGGCGCGGCTCACCCTGCGGCCGCTTTTGAACGCGGCGACCTTTCCGACCGTGCAATTTCTGATCGGCCTCGCGCTCGGGCTGCCCGCTGCCGGCGCTTTCCAGATCGCGGCGCGGCTGGTCGAGCTGGTCGATACACTGGCCCTCGCCCCGCTGCGCTATCTCGCCCTGCCCCGCTTCAAAGCGATGGTAGGCACGGCAGGTTTCGCAGCGAAACTGCGCAAGAGCGTCTGGCGCGTGGCGCTGATTGTCGCGGTGGTCTACCCGGCAACCGCGGCGCTCGCACCCGCCGCTCTGCCGCTCCTCGGGCCGGAGAAGGCGCAGGCCGCCTTGCCGCTGCTGCCGCCGCTCTTGCTGACCGGCGCGCTTTCGGCCTTGCTGATGCCCCTGATCCAAGCGCTGGTTGCGCTGGGTCAGAGCGGCCTGCCGCTGCGCCTCGCGGCCGTCACCTTCGGTATTTCGCTTACGCTGCTGCTGCCGGTGCTGACCCATCCTCAGGCGCTCTGGGCCCTGCCGCTTGGCCAAACCATCGCGGCGCTGGTCTTTCTGCGTCAGGCCCGCACAGCCAACGCGCCGCTGGCCCACCGAAATTAGTCAGAACCTATGCCCCACTTTTCCCGGATTCGCATGCGAAACCCCGGGGCCCTGCGTGTCCCGGGCCGCTTTCAGAACGGCGAAACCGAACCGCCGCTCGTCGCCGACACCCCGCCCGCCACGGCCTGAAACCCGCGGGTAAAGACGGTGCCCGAATTCGCCTCTATCGCGAGGTTGCTGGCGGCGCCAGCGGCGTCGCCCACCGCCTCATACAGCCACATCACGCCTTCAAACGAACATTTGTAGGCCACTGAGGTGCCATCCACATCACGGGCCAGCGCCCGGCACCCGGCCAGAAAGCTGGTCGTCTGCTGGATGCAATGGACCTCGGTTCCGTTGCGCGAATGGCCAAAACCGCCCCCCAGAACGATCGTCCTGACGGCGTCGTGGCTGGTTAGCGCATTGCAGGATGTCGCGCCAAGCGCGCCATTGTCGAAGCCGGTGCAGCGCTCCATCAGCACATGCATTCCCGCGACGCCGTCTTCGTGAAAATTCCAGCCGTCCTTGGCCCCGGCACTGGCATCACAGTCGAAAAAAGCCAAGAGCCCGCTGGTCCGCCGCAGCCGCGCGGCATCCTGGGCCGCCGAAGGCGTGGGCGGCGCGGAATAACGAAACGAAGATTTCACCGCCACCACGTTTCGACTGGCCACCGCATCGCAATGCAGCGCGCCAGAGATACCGCCCTCGCAATGGATGTTTTCGAGGTAGAGGTCCGCCGCATGGCTCAGAAAGCGCGCCCCGTGGAAGCTTCGCATCAAGGCGATGTCGCCCGGCCCCGGCGCGCCGCCGATGTTGACATGCACGGTGCCGCCATTCTCGCACCAGCTGTCGGGCGTGGCGGTGCAAGCCGCCACATCGGCAACCTCGGCCAGTTCGGTGTAATGCCCGCGCGCGGTCAATACATCGGTCCGAAACACCCGGCTGACCGCGCTTTTGATCGTGCTGAAGGTGCCGCCCTGATCCATCCAGCTCACCTGCCAGGGCCCGGTGCGATATCGCACCTCGCCGCCCCAGCCGATCACCGCCACCGGCTGCGACGGCTCGTCATTTCCGTTGCGGGTAAAATCGCTTTCGGCATACAGCCCCGGTTTGACGATCACGCGGTACGGCGCCGCCGTGGAATTGCCCGCCACGAATGCCGCCCAGATCGTGCGCTTGGCATGGGCAAAATCACCATCGGCGGCACCGAGCCCGGAGTTTGCGTCGTTGCCGCTGGCAGCGTCGACATGAAAGGCCGCGCCCGACCAGATGGCCGGATCGACGAGATCGCGCGGGACGGTTTCGCTGCGAAACCCGCCGATGCCACGGGTGATCCGAACCGGATGGACCTCGCTGTTCCAGCCGAGGCCCGCCGGCAGAGGGACAGGCACCTCGGCGGGAAACTGTGGCCGCAGGTCTAGCCCGACCCCCAGCATCAAACCAGCCCCTTGAGGCCCGTGGCGGTGGTGCCAGTCGCCAGGACGCGTGCGGCCCGCAGCGGATAGATCACACCCGGGCTCAAGCCCGGCAGGATCATGTCGCTGCCATCGGGAAAGCGCACCGCGACATCGCCGACCGTGCTCACCATGAGTGCACGGGGCAGGGTGGCAAGGTCGGTCGTGTCATCGGGGGTCACGTCGAACCCGCCGGTGACCGGGCCATTCAGGCTTTGTGCATGGCTGGCAAAGGGGTCGTTGATCGGCATCAGGGAACTCCTCGGTCTGAATACCGCCCGGAGCATCCGCAAGCCTCGTTACCCGCGGCAGAACAGAGCGCCCGCAGCCCGTTGCGCATGAAAAAGGGGGTTTCGCAGCGAAACCCCCTTGCCCGACATGCCGGATCAGGTGCGTTATCGCGGGCCGCTCAGCACCCGCTCGATTTCCGCCATGCAGTCATCGACCATGTCACCGCTCACCGGCCCATGCAGACGGATGGCAAAACCCTTGGCGCCGTCCTCGCGCTCGATGGCAATCCCGTTGGGAAGCTCACGACGCTGGCGTGTCACAGCCTGTTTCGTCCGGGGCCGGCCACCACGCCCCGGCGCGCGCTCGGCCTGCTCCGCCTTGTTGATAAAGCCCTGCAACACCTGCCATTCATCTTCGGCAGCCTCGGGTTTGGCCTGTTCCAGGGCGTCCCTGATCTCGGGCCCGAGACCGGCCCGAAGCGCCGTTGCCAACCGCAGGCACTGCCGCTCGTTCATTGCGGTGGCATGGCCCAACATGTCGGCCAGCTCTTCGTGAATCATGGCAAAGGAACGAATTTTCGACCGCTTCGCCTTGGATGCCGCGCGAAACAGCACATTCACCGCCTCATCCAGCGTCGCAAACACCCCGTCAGACACCGCCATGGCCGCCGCGCGACCCCGTTCGTACTGGCTGAGACCAACGCGGATCTCGTTCTCTTCGATCATCGCGACATAGACATCGGCGACGTTCTCCGGCGCCCGCACAAAGGCCGGGATCTCGGCATATCCCTCCTCGGAGGCAGCCAGGTGGCGAAACGCCTCGAGCCGCCGAAACCCCGAGATCAGCGCGTAGCCATCGTCGTTGGGATAGACCTCGATCGGCAGCCGCAGGCCGCTCTCGACAATCGAGGTCGCCAGCTCCATCAGCTCGTCCTGCGCCACTTCGATCCGGTCGCGCGAGACGCCGGCGACATGCACCTCGGCCACCGGCACCATGGTTACCAGCCGCCCGTCCTCTTCAGCCGCGCGCAGCCGGGCCGCATCGGCCTTGTCACGGGCCTGTTCGGCGCGCGCCTCGGCGGGCAGGGGCTGGGCCATTGCAGCCGCTTCGCCCACCACATCCGCGATCGGCATCCTGAGGCCGCTGCGGTTTTCCCGCGCAAACCCTTCTTCGAGTTCTTTCAATGCCTCGGGCGAGGGCGGTTCAAGCTGTCTGCGCCGTGCCATGCTCTGCCTCCTTGGTCCTGTCTGCCTCTGCCATCTGCGCGTCACGCCACCACGACCCGATCAGGAGCTCCTTGAACTCCGCATAGGTCCGATCGAACGCTTCGCGCCCCCGCGTATAAGTCTCGCGGTTGAAATTGCGGTAATCCGCTTCGTAGATTCCGCTGACACTTTCGCCAGCCTGGCCCACCAGCGCGGTATATTCCTGCCGATAGGCGTTCATCATGTCGCCGAAATAGGCCTGGATCACATTCGCCAGATCGGTCTGCTGCGCCGCGTCGAAGCGGGTGATCACCGCCCGCACCACATCCCATTCGAACTTCATCTCGGGCAGGCCGGCACGACGCCGGGCGCCATTCTCGCCCTCTTCGATGCTGGCGAAGGTCGAATAGAGCATGTCAAAGAATCGCCCCGTGGAATCGAACTCCAGGAAAGACGCCCCCAGCGGCACCAGCAGGATATCCGCCGCGGCCAGCGCATTGATCGTCAGATAGCCCAGCGCCGGCGGGGTATCGAGAAGCACGATGTCATATTCGTCGAGCGCTCCGCCTTCCTCGAGCCCCGCGGTCAGCGCGTCCCAGAGCGGCCAGGATTTCAGCCCCATGCGCCACACCGGGATCTGGAACTCGGCCCAATAGAGATTGAGTTGCGCACCGATCAGATCGATGTTGGGCCAATGGGTGTTCTGAACCACGTCCTGCAACGACAAGTCCAGCGCCTCGGTGAGCGTCTCGTCGAGCGGGGCAGGGGGGGCACCCGCCGCTTCGCGCACGCTGTTTTCCTGTTGCAGATGCCGCGCGTAATCGCGCGCCAGAAGCGGAAACACGGTTTGCCACTCATCCGCCACCTGCCCGCCGAGGATCGAGGTCATCGAGCCTTGTGAATCCAGATCGATCACCAGCACCTTGTAGCCGTCGAGCGCCGCCGACATCGCCAGATGCGCCGCCGTCGAGGTCTTGCCGACGCCGCCCTTGAAGTTGGCTACCGCCACCACCTTGGCCGGCAGCCCCTCGGGGCGATAGGGACGATACTCCTTGGTGCTCACCCCTTCTTCGGCAAAGTGGTCGCGAAGCCGCAACACCTCTTCGAGGCTGAACCATTTCGCCCCGGCGTGGCCTTCGCCCTGCGGCAGGTCCGGGTGCTTGTTCAGCACCCGCCGCAGATGCGCTGGCGCAACCGGGATCAGGTAGCGGCAAATTTCCCAGGTCGAGAATTTCCGCAACCGTTTTCGCCCGTCGGGCGCATAACCCCGTTTCGCCAGGTCATCACGCCCGCGCCCCGCAAAGGCCGCGGCTTTCGCGAATCGGGCGGTGTCGATAGGTTCGCCCAACTTGGCCGCCGCCGCCTTGGGATCGAGGTTGAAATAGGGGGGCAGGGGGGTGTCCTGTTTGCGGACCATTGTGCTCTTGCCTCGCTCGGATCGTATGATTTGCCTGTTATTCGCCAGATCATCGCACATCCCGATCCATCTGTGAATCGCCAATGCGAGGCGCACCTTGCTGGGGTTTCGCACGCGAAACCTGCTGCAAACCCTAAAAAAGAAAGAACGCAGCACCCCAACAAGGTTTTGATTCTTTAGGAATATTTAAGATCTTTTCCCGCAAAAAGATCAGCCTTTTAAATATGTTAAATAGGTTTGGGGACCCGCCCACAGGTCCATAGGCACCCATCTGCGGGACCGGGAGTACCCGCCGGCGGGAAGAGGGGATCCGATTCGCGGGGAAAGCGGCACCCGGACTCGGGAAACGGCAAAAATCCCGCCTCTGTTGCCCGAATGTCGGCGTTCGATCCCGTAAACGGGTCCCTCAAGCCCTTTCAAGCCTCTTCGTTTCGCGCGTCAGGCACCCGTTTACGGGACCAGCCCCTGCCGCGATACGGTGCCCAACGAGCAATTGAGCGCGGGTGCCTTTTGCGGCATACTACATCCGAGCAGACCGGAAGAGCCAGCACGGCCGCCGGACCAGAAGGACAGGCCATGCAGACCGACGATATTCCGCACGATCAGCTGAGCGGCCCGCTGCGCCGCCCCTCAGTGAAAAAGAACGTGGCCGCCATCCATGTTTCCGGCAAGCTGACACTGCTGCAACGCAAGCTGTCCAACGTTCTTCTGCTCAACGCCTATGATCACCTGGTCAGCCGGCCCAAGCATCAGATCGACGCCCGCACGCTCTGCATGATGGTGGGCTACAATTCCAACGACATGGAAACGCTCAAGGCGTCTTTGCGTTCGCTGGCGGAAACCACCGCCGAATGGGATATGCTCGGCGCAGATGGCCAGCACGAATGGGGCGTCTCGGCGCTTCTGTCTTATGCCAAGCTCAAGGGCGGCATCTGCGAATATGCCTATTCGCCCGCCCTGGCCGAGAAGCTGCATGATCCCAAGGTCTTTGCGCTGATCAATCTGAACATTCAGCGGCGCTTCACCTCCGGCCACGCGCTGGCGCTCTACGAGAACTGCTATCGTTTCGTCCGCACCGGCTCCACCGGCTGGTGGCCGATCGACCTGTTCCGGCGGCTGATGGGCGTGGATGGCAGCGCCTATTACGAGAGTTTCAAGCATCTCAACGCCAAGGTCATCAAACCGGCGGTGAAGGAAGTCAACAAGACCTCGAACATCCTGCTCGACCCGGAGTTTCGCAAGATGGGTCGCCAGGTCAGCGAGTTGCGGTTCAGGATTCGTGAAAATCCGCAGTTGGCCATGCTGGACATCGATGATGGCGAAGGCGTCCGCCAGGGGCCGGTTTATCAGGGGCTGCTCAAGGTCGGGGTCTCGGACCGGCTCGCCCGGCAGTGGATCGCCGAACACGGCGAAACCTACGTGGCGGAGAAACTGGCCTATCTTCAGGGGCGCGACGGTGTGAAGAGCCCGGTCCGCTACCTCACCGCCGCCCTGCGCGACGACTACAAGGCCGAGGTCGCGCCCGAGCCCTCACCCGAGGCCGTCAAGGCGGCCGAAACGCGCAAGGTGCAGGCGAGCTTTGCCGAACAGCAGGCCGCCGCCCGCGATGCCGAGCTGGAAGCCGCCCGCCGCAAGCGGGCAGGGCGCATGGCGCGGATCCGCGAACTGGTCGCCGCTCGCAGCCCCACACAGCGCGACGCCGACAAGCGGCTCTTTCTCGCGCGCCTCTCCGATGACCTCGAGCGGGCAGAGTTTCAGCGTCTCGGCTGGGGCTCTGCGCTGTCGGTCGGCGAAATGGTGGAATTCTGGGAGGAACTTGCGCCGGGTGCCTTCGACGATGTGGCTTAGGGTGCAAGGCGTCGCGAAGTCGAGTGACCGGCGTCAGACGAAGGGGTCAATGACCCGCGCACCGCTTGGAAAGAAATCCGAGCCATTTCCCGTCACAACGGCCGCATCCCGCGCAATCGCCTGTGCCGCGATCATCAGATCGGCACCGGGATGGCCCAGCCGCGCCGACAATTCGCCCCAGATCAGCGCGTCCTGGGAATCGATTTCAAGAATGCGGTCGGCAAAGACCTGAACCGTCCGATCCAGCCAATGCCGGAGGTCATGGGCAAATTCGCGGTTTTTCGGCTCTTGCAGGCGAATCCCGCGCTCGATTTCGCCGAGTGTGATCACGCTGAGATATAACTCGCTCTCCGACGCCTGAGACAACCATGCAGCGACCTTTGGCGCCCGGTCAGGGCGCCGCACGGCGGAAATCACATTGGTGTCGAGAATGTGGATCAAAAGGTCACGTCGCGCGGTGCCGCCTGCGCCCGCTCCTGATCGCCGCCCGGAAAGGCCATCAGGTGGTCGGCAAAGCTCTCGCGTTCCGCTCGGGCCGCCTTGACGAGCCGGTGATATTCCTCCGACGCGATGACAACGACCGCCGGCTTGCCCCGGCGCGAAACTTCCTGCGGTCGGCCGGCAAGGGCGGCTTCTACCACGGCACTGAACCGGTTTTTGGCATCTTGAAGGGTCAACATAACACAGCCTCCTGTCTAGCTACCTGTCTAGATAGAGTTGCACAGGCAGTCTTGCAAGGAGGAAGCTTCAGGCCAGCTTTTCCACGTTCACCCGCGGGATCGAGGTTTTTACCTTCTGACCCATCAATTCGATCAGCACGCGCAACCGGTCCTCCTTGTCCAGCGCGTCGACCTTTGTCACCAGATCGGCGAAAGGCCCGGAAATCACGCGAATTCGGTCGCCCGCGGCAAAATCCTCGGGCGGCAGAACCAGCCCCTTGTCATCGCAGCGCGCGATGAGACCGGCCATGAATTGCGCGGGCAGGGGGCTGGGGCGGCGCGGGTCGTTCAGCAAGAGCCGCGTCACGCCCCTGGTCGAGTTGATCGCCTGCCATCCGTGCTGCACAGGATCGAAGCGAACGAACATATAGCCCGGAAACAGCGGCCGCCGTACCGTCGCGCCTCGAAGGGCTTCGAAGCGCTCGGGCACAAAGGTCGCGAAGCGCTGCCGCCCAAGATTGCGCAGCGCAAGCGCCAGACCATTGGGTTTCAGCTGCGCGACAAACCAATTGTCAGCACGCGGGGCCGCGTCAGAGCCCGAAGCGCCGGTGGTCTTGTCCGTCAAATCTTCACCGAAGGCCATTTTCTCTACCCATTTGATTAATGCGTTTTGCCCGAAAGGTCGATGCGACCCGTCCAAAGCGCCTTGACCTGTACGCCCGTGGGCGTGAATCCCCAAGTACCTCGGCTTTTAATGATTAACGTTATCAGTCCGTTACCGAGTTTCGCGTCAAGCATTGGGAAAGTTTTGATCCCGATTCTGCCCCTCGTGGGAACCGCGGCCGGTGTGGTCGCCAAAAACCGTAGGGGTACGGGAAATGACTCTTTTGAATGCTGCGCGGCGCAGCCTGATTGCCGCATTGTGTCTGCTTGGAACCGGCGTGATGGCGCCTGACACCGCCGATGCGCAACAGACAATTGTCGTGCGCAACGATCATGGCGGATTGATCCAGCGTCGTGCCAACAAGATAAGCGAGATTCGTGCCAGCGGCCAACGGGTCGAGATCCGCGGCACCTGCATGTCGGCCTGCACCATGTATCTCGGTGCGGGAAATGTTTGCATTTCGCCGAATGCGCGCTTCGGCTTTCACGGGCCGTCGTCATTTGGGCGTCGCCTGGTGTCACAAGATTTCGAACGCTGGAGCAACGTCGTTGCCAGTCACTTCAAGCCGGAATTGCAACAATGGTTCATGACCAAGGCGCGCTACAGAATCAACGGATTCTATCGCATCTCCGGGCGCCAACTGATCCAGATGGGCTATGCCAGCTGCTGAGCGTGATCCCATCCGGTGGCGCGCCGATCAGGGCGCGCCGGAAAAGAGGGATGTTCGATTACTGGGTGTCGGAGGTCGACGAACCACCACCGCCACCCGAAAGGCCGAGTGCCGCACCGACAACACCGATACCGATGACTGGCCCAAGGAAACCGACGTTGGTCGCCGGAGCGCCGGCCTGGGCATCACCGAACAGACCGGTCGGCTGGCAGAGCACGCGCAGAAGCGTCTGACCGGAATCGTCGGTTTCGAAACGCGCGCTGGCGATATTGCCTTCGCAGGGCACAGGCGTCTGGGCCAGGGCGAGGTCAAGCGCGGTGGTTTGGGCGTTTGAGACGGTGGCCGCAAGGGCGAGCACCGTGCTGGCGAGAATTATTTTCATAGCGAAAAGCTCCAATAAACTTTGCCGTTGTGTTTACTGCTCTACGGCATGGGGGGACACAATTCCATGACTATACCGATGGATGTCCAAAATTAAACCCTTGCGTCTCTGAATTTGCAAAGAATTAATGCATTGCCCCGCATCCCGATGCATTTTTCCGCGACAGGTGGCAAACCGCCATTCCGGCCCGAAAAGCAACAATTCCGCAACCACAGCGCCGCTGCAAGGCAGGCTGGCTTGCGTCTCGGCCCGGGGCGTCGCATGTGGGTCGTGTCCTTATGATTGGCAGGGTTGTGGACGTGAGCGATACGGCATTCTTTCTCGCCGCCAAGCTGGCCGGCCTGTTGATTCGGCCCGACGTCTGGCTCGCCACCTTGGTGACGCTGACCTGTGTTGCAGTCTGGGCCGGGCGGGGCCGTTGGCTGGCGCTGATCACGGTGGTCTTTGTCCTGGCGGTTGGGATCGTACCATTCGGCGACTTCCTTCTCGCCCGGTTCGAGGCACGCTATCCCGCCGCGCCACAGGTCGCCGAACCGACCGGCATCATCCTGCTCGGCGGCGGCGAAGACACCAACGCTGCCCGGCGCTGGGGTGGGGCCCAGATCAGCGACTCGGGCGACCGCTTCACCGAGGCGATGGCCTTGGCCCGGCGGTTTCCCGAGGCGCGCGTGGTTTTCACCGGCGGTAGCGGTGCACTGCGTAATCTGGGCACATATGGCGGAACGCAGGCCGGGATCGCCGAAGACCTCCTGCTTTCGCTGGGGCTGTCCCGCGATCGGCTGACCCTCGAAACCCGGTCACGCAACACCGCCGAAAATGCCACTCTGACTCACGCGTTGGTCGCGCCGGAAGCAGGGGAGCGGTGGATCCTCGTCACCTCTGCCTTCCATATGCCCCGCGCCATGCGCAGCTTCAAACGCGCCGGCTGGCCTGAGCTTGTGCCCTGGCCGGTCGATTTCCGCTCTGAGAGATTGCGCGACGGTCTCGGATGGAATCTGGCCGACAACCTTGATCAGCTTAATACCGCCATGAAAGAGACGGTTGGCCTGCTGGCCTACAGGGTAGCCGGGCGATAGGCGGAGGCGCCGGACTGGCTTCGCCAAATCGCAAGAAACACCTGCGCCTCGCCCGTCACGACCACGAGGTCGAAATGGCGTGGCTGATTTCGAGGTCCTGCTCGGTCAACAAGTCAAGTCGCACCGCTTTGGCCATGACCGCCATTTTGGACGTCACCCCGAACCTGTCGCACAGTTCGCGGCGGACACGGGTGACATATTGCACCGAGACCCCCCAGTTGAACGCGATTTCCTTGACCTCATACCCATTGGCCGAGAGTTTGAGAAACTCGAGCTGCCGCTGCGTCAGGTCAAAGCGCTCCGCCTCTTCGCGCTGGAGCATTCCGAGGTAAATGTTATGGGTTTGCACTGCTGCCATGGAAATCGTCCAGCCGTGCTCATCCAGGAACCTGCGAAATTCGGGCTCTGCCATCTCGCCGCCGATGGTAAAGCCGCCGCGCTCATCGCGCCGCGACGACCGCAGCGGTATGAACAGGCCCGAATGCAAGCCGATCTCGCTCGCCTTGAGGATGATCTCTTCGTATTCGGGGGTGAGCAAACCGTCGCGCCGATACAGCTCGATGAACTCGGCGCCGATGGCAAAGGCAGTCAGTTTTTCCAGTGAATGATGCCGCCCATAGTCGATTTCGGCGAGGTTTGGCCGGCTGCCGACCCACTCCTTCCAACCCTTTGGAAGGTTGGACTGGCTGTGATAGGCTGCCCGCTGTTGGCCGTGCATGTAGGCAAACCCATAAAGGATGTAACTCTGTCCCACATCAGCGCATAATTGCTCCAGCAAGGCCCAGACAGCGGCCCTATCCTCCGCGTGATTGAGATCGCGAAGGAACTCCTGAAGCAATTGCGGCGCATAGGTTTCAATCGGCGAGAGCGATTCGTGCCGGATTTCATATCGTCTGGACAGCGCCGTTTGGTCGCGTTTCATAAATGGATCCGATGGTCAATTGGCAGGCCAAAGCGTTAAACTAGCGCGAATACGCCGGGTTTCAATAATCGATCCGATCCGAATATGCGGGTTTTCGCTGAACTGGCAGAAAGCACGGTTGCCGCCGCGCGGCCGATGGCCAGCCCGCGCGCTTGCGGTGACGTAGTATCCACGTGGTACGGCAAAATTCTGTGATCTGGATCACTTGGCGTGCCTGAACTCGCGTATCTCCGTTTAAGTAACGGAAACCAAACAGAAAAGAAGTTTCAGGTGCAGTCATGGCCGACAAATTGCCGCCTGGGTCCGGGCGGGTGCCGCCACCTGACACAGCCCACGATTTCCCTTGATGCTAAATTTTTGACCCTTCATGCACGCCAAGCGTGCACCAGCGTTATTTTTGGAATGGGCTTTCGGCTTTCTGCGAGTGCATGGATGTATGTAAAATTCCTTAATTATCAAGATTTTAATCGGAGTGCGTCACGTGAAATGCACCGCAAAGTTTCAAAAATAACCACTGCCTGGGTCTAGGCACGTCCAAATGGTACTGATAGATCGTTAATCGTATATTAAGGGAATCATTTTACAAAACGGGGGTTTCAGTGCTCGATTTTGAAGCGACATCCACCGCCTTTGCGCGGCAGGAAGCCACTGATGCGGCCTTTTCTCAACCTGATGTCCGTATCATATTTCAGACTTTCAAACGCAGTTTCGACATTGCTTTCAGCATTCTTCTTCTACCGATGCTTTGCCTTACAGCGCTCTGTCTGGTTGTCCTGAATCCGTTCTTCAATCGTGGTCCGCTACTATATATTCAGCCGCGCATGGGCCGTGACTGCCGTGCATTTCCGGCGATGAAATTCCGTTCGATGCTGCCGGCGGCCAACATCGCCCGGGGCGCGAACGATCCGCTCGAGACTCACCGGATCACTACGCTGGGCCGGTTCCTGCGCAAGTCGCGGCTTGACGAGCTGCCGCAGGTTCTCAACGTCCTACGCGGGGACATGAGCCTGATTGGCCCGCGCCCCGATTATTTTCACCACGCCCGCTACTACCTGCGGGTGATTCCCGGATACCGTGCCCGTCACCGCGTGCGCCCGGGCATCAGCGGCCTCGCACAGACCCAGCTGGGCTATGCCGCCGGTCTCGACGCGACCGCGGCCAAGGTCCGCGCCGACCTCTATTATATCGAAAACGCCGGTTTCCGGCTCGAAACCTGGATCTTCTGGCGTACCGTGCTGACGGTTCTCGGTCGCCATGGTGCGTGACCCCTTAGGCGTTGCCGCCGTCCTGCGAATGTGAGAAGACCAGAATAACAATCAATCGGACAGCGGCGTGCGTATGTTAGAGAAGTCCCAAAGCGGCCTCCGGCCGGGAAACCGGTTTACGCCGATGCAGCCGCGGCCTGCCGCGCAGGACAGTGACGACGAAATCGATCTGATGGCCGTAATCGGTACGCTCTGGCGCGGCAAATGGGTTATTGCCGGATGCGCAGCGCTGCTGATGCTGATCGGCGGATATTATGTTTTCCGGGTCGCAATTCCGAAATACCAGGCTTCGACAACGCTCGCGCTTGAATTGCGCAGCGAAAACGTCGTCGATCTTGAAAGCGTCGTTTCGGGGGTTTCAACGGAAACCAGTGCGATCAACACCGAACTGGAGGTTATCCGGTCAAGCGGTCTGCTCGAGAAGCTGGTGACGGAGCTCAATCTGACGGCGGATCCCGAATTCAACGGGGCCTTGCGTCCTGAGCCAGAGTTTTCGATCGGCAAGTTGAAGGCAATTATCCGCACGGCAGTTACGCCGGCAGCCGAGGAAGAAGAGGCGGGCGTCGGCCTGTCGCCGGAAGAAAAAGAGATGAATCGCACGGTGGCAACGGTGCGTGACGCGATCTCGGCCTCAAACCAGCGGAACACCTACATCTTCCAGATCGGCGCCAAGACAACGGACGCGATGAAGTCGGCACTTATCGCCAACACCTTGGCCCGGCTCTACATCCAGGATCAGATCGACATCAAGTTCCAGGCGACCGAAAACGCTGTCACCTGGCTGTCAGAACGGGTGATCGAACTCGAGGCCGAGCTGAAAGAGCGTGAAAACGCGATCAAGGAACTTCGGGCGGAAACCGATCTCGTGAATGCCGAGGCGCTTCTGGCGCTCAATCAGCAGGCCAAGGACGTGCGCGACAGGCTGGCGGATTCGCGCACGACTCTGGCCCTGGTCGGCGCCCGGGTCGAAAACCTGCGGTCCTTGCAGCAGGAGGGCGATCCCGCGACCATGGCGGCGGCCGTCAATGACCCGACCCTCGACCGTCTGGTCACCCGCGCTGGCAACGACAGCGCGACGCGTGAGCTGTTCGACGAACGTTTTGCCCTGCTGATCACCCGCGAGGAAAACGCGCTGGAACGGGCAGAGCAGCAGGTCGCCGCGCTGGAGGCCTCATATGCCCGGCTTCAGGAGCAGATCGAACAGCAATCCGCCGACCTGGTAAAGCTGCAACAGCTCGAGCGTGAGACGGAAGCCACCCGCACGCTGTATGAGACCTTCCTCACCCGGCTCAAGGAAACCACCGTCCAGCGTGGGCTCCAGCAGGCCGACAGTCGTGTCCTGTCCAAGGCCACCCCTGGCGTATATGTCGAGCCCCGCAAAACCCGCATTCTCGCGCTGTGTCTGATCCTGGGGGCGATGCTCGGCGCCGGCCTGGTTCTGGCCCGGCAGATGATGCACAGCGGCTTCCGCACGCCCGAGGATCTCGAAGCCGCCACGGGCCATGCGGTCTTTGGCCAGATTCCCAAAATGCCGCTGCGCCGGCGCGGCAATTTGGTCACCTATCTCAATGACAAGCCGACCTCTGCCGCCGCCGAGGCGATCCGCAATCTGCGAACCTCGGTCCTGTTGTCCGACATCGATCAAGCGCCACAGATCATCATGTCGACCTCGGCCATCCCCGGCGAAGGCAAGACGACCCAGTCGATCTCGCTGTCCCACAACCTCGCGGGCCTTGGCAAGAAAGTGCTGCTTATCGAAGGCGACATCCGCCGGCGGACCTTCGCGGAATACTTCGATTTCGGCGACAGCCCCGGCGGGCTGGTGACCGCTCTGACCGGCAAGCGGCCGGTTTCGGAACTGGTGGTGCGCGCGCCGGGAATGGATGTCGACGTGCTGCGCGGGGAAAAGGCGAGCGTGAACGCGGCGGATCTGTTCTCGTCCGATCGGTTTCAGGAATTCCTTCAGGAACTGCGGCGCAGCTACGACTACATCGTCATCGACACCCCGCCCGTGCTTGTGGTGCCGGATGCGCGGGTGATCGGCCAGTTTGTGGATGCGATCATCTTCTCCGTGGCCTGGGACCGCACGAGTAAGACCCAGGTCACCGAAGCCCTGCGCCAATTCGAATCCGTCGGCATTCGGGTCCATGGCCTGGTGATGGCGCAGATCGATCCCAGAGGGATGAAGCGCTACGGCTATGGCGGAAAATACGGCGCCTATTCGTCGTATGGCAAAGGCTACTACGACGCCAGCTGACGCGGGTGCGGGTATCCGGTCGCGCCCCGAAGGGAGCGCGCCGGCACATGGTTCAGGCCCCGCCGGTTACATCATCGCCTGACCGCCGACCACGGCAACTGTGGCGCCGGCCGTGTAGCTCGACAGCGGATCGGCCAGCATCACAAAGGCGGTGGCCAGCTCGGCCGGCTGCGCCGGGCGGCCGATCGGATAATTCTCGCCAAAATGCTGCACCGATTCCTCCGGCAAGGTGGCCGGGATCAGTGGCGTCCAGACCGGGCCCGGCGCGACACAGTTCACCCGGATTCCGCGCGGCGCGAGCATTTGCGCCAGACCGACGGTGAAATTCTGGATCGCCCCCTTGGTCGTGGCGTAGGCCAGCAACCCCGGATTGGGCTTGTCGGAATTGATCGAGGCAGTGTTGATGATCGCTCCACCGTCTTTCATCAGCGGCGCAGCGGCTTTGGAGAGATAGAACATCGCATGGATATTGGTGCGGAAGGTCCGCTCCCATTCCGTGTCGGGAATATCCTCGAACGTGTCGAAATGCATCTGGTGGGCGGCGTTGTTGACAAGGATGTCCAGTCGGCCAAAGGCTTCATGTGCCGCCTGCACCAAGCTGCGGCAATGGTCGGCTTCCTGAAGATCACCGGGTTTCAGCACGGCACGTTTCCCCGCCTCCTCCACCAGCCGCTGGGTTTCCTGCGCCTCGTCATGTTCGTCGAGGTAAGAGATCAACAGATCCGCCCCTTCGCGGGCGTAGGCCAGCGCCACGGCGCGGCCGATACCGCTGTCGCCGCCGGTCACCAATGCGGCCATGCCGTCGAGCTTGCCGGAGCCGCGATAACTTTCTTCGCCATGGTCGGGGCGAGGCTGCATCTGGTCGGTGCGGCCCGGAATTGGCTGGCTCTGTTGCGGGAAGGGGGGATTGGGATGGGTCATCGCAAAGGCTCCTTTTGCCGGTTTGCGGGGTAACACAGGGCCGTGGCCGGATGTTCCCGAGCGCCCTTGCGGGCCGCAACCGGAGGTTGGGAACCTTTTGCAGGCGCTGCTGTTTAGGGGCAGCGCATCCGGGAGACGAGATCCGGTGCGGACTTCCGCAGGTCATCAACGGTCACCGAGGTCGCCCTACATGCCGCCAGTCCCCCGAAACATAGCCGTCGAACCGGCTATCAGGCGCCGGCCCCGCACCGAAGTTGCGCAGCACTCAAAGCGCACCGATGGGCCAGGCAAATTGGCCACGGTTTCCATCGTCATTCCGACCTTCAATCGCGCCGCCCCGGCCGTGGCCGCCGTTACCGCCGCCCTCGCGCAAACCCATCCGCGGACCGTCGTCATCGTGATCGACGACGGGTCGACCGATGGCACCCGCAAGGCGATGTCGCGGTTTTTCGACAAAGACCGTCTGGTCTATGTCCGCCTGGCGCGCAACATGGGCGCCGCGGCGGCCAGGAATGTCGGCATTCTGATGTCTGCCACCGATGCGGTCACCTTTCACGACAGCGACGACATCCCGCACCGCGAAAAGGTCTTGCGGCAGGCGCGGTTGCTCGGCGATCCGCTGGACACCGTGCAACCGATCCGCAAGTGGACGCGCAAGAACCGGGTCGGCGCCGTGCTGACCCATCACGAGCTGCTCCTGGCGGATGGCTGCCGGGTGGCTATCCGGCGGGCGCTGCCGCTGACGGAGGATTTTGGCCCCGACCTGCAACAGGTCTCCGGCGTGCCGGGCGATTGGACGCATGTGAATGCCGGCCTGTTTCATCGCGGCGTTTTCGAACGGCTGGGCGGCTTTTCCGACGGCATCGACGGCGCGCGCGCTTTCTGCAACCGGTTGATCCGGGCCGGCGAGGAGCTCCGGGTGATCCCCGAAATTCTGCTGACCAAGATCGAAAGCCCGGAAACCCTGACAAAACCGGCCGTCCCCGGTCACGCCGATGCTGGCCACGCGCAGGCCGCCCAACGCCGGACAGGACAGCCCGAACGGGTGCCCATCGATCTGCCCGACCTCGAGATCGCGGAAATCGTCAACCCCGGCCGCTGCGGGGTCTCGCGCGCCCTGTCCACTCCGGCGACCCGGGGCCGGCTGATGACGGCGCTTTCGCGCGGGGCCGTGCGGGTCGCGTGATCCGGGGCGCGCCGCGCCGGACATGCGCGGGCTTTTGCTGGCCGGGCCGGGACGCATGGGCCGGCGGCGGCAATCCGCCCCCCGGTTCTGGAACATCAGGGGTGATCCGTTGTTCTGAACGGAACATTGCGACGACTGGATATGAGAGAGACGCTTCAGATGACACGACTGGACACAGTGGTTCTTCCGGTAGCCGGCAACGGCTCGCGGATGCGCCCTGCAACGGATGCGATTGCCAAGGAATTGCTGCCGATCTACGACACGCCGCTGCTGCAATTCGCCCTGTCCGAGGCCGCCGCTGCCGGGGCGCAACGGATCGTGCTGGTGACCCGCGCCTCAAAGCCCGGGTTCGGCTCATACATTGAAAAACTCTCGACCCGGCCGAATTCCTTCCTGGCCGGTATCGATGTCGAATTCGTCGACCAGAAGGAGCCTCTGGGCCTGGGTCATGCGGTGCTTTGCGCCCGCGCGCGGGCCTTGCCCGGCCCGTTTGGCGTGATCCTGCCCGATGACCTGATCCTCGGCGATCCGACGTTGGCCGAAATGGGTCGCGCCTTCGACCCGGAGCGGATGAAATCCCTGGTCGCGGCGCAAAAGGTTGATCGTGACAAGGTGGGCAACTACGGCATTTTCGACGTCGGCAAGGACGCGACCGTCTCGCAAGTGATTCCGGCCCGCGATCTGGTTGAAAAACCCGATCCGGCCGAGGCGCCTTCGCAGTTTGCCGCCGTCGGCCGCTACGTGCTGGCCGAAGACATCTGGGACAAGCTCGAGCGCACCGGGCCCGGGGCCGGCGACGAGATCCAGCTCACCGATGCGATCACCGCGCTCGGAGCTCTGCACGGCTTCCGCTTTTCCGGTGCGCGCTACGATTGCGGCAGCAAGGAAGGCTGGTTCGCGGCCACCGAAGCCTATCGCCGCACGCGCCTCAGAGCCGAACTGACAGCCGCCGAATGAGCCGCACGGCGGGTCGCTCCGGCCCGCGCCGCAAGCCAGAAAGGGAGCAGAGGATGAAGATTGCACATGTTGCCCCGCTTTATGAAAGCGTGCCCCCGCGCCAGTATGGCGGCACCGAGCGGGTGATTTCGACGCTTACGGAGGAATTGAGTTTCATGGGGCTTGAGGTCACCGTCTTCGCCACTGCCGATAGCGTGGTGCATGGCGAGTTGGTGCCCTGTCGCGAAATGCCGCTGACCGCCGGTTCCGGCGATCAGATCGAAGCCGCCGAACATCTGCTGGAACTCGACCGGGTGGTGCGGCAGTTCGACGATTTCGACATCGTGCATTTCCACACCCGGTTCCTGCATTTCCCGCTGTTCGAGGATGTCGCCCGGCGCACGGTCACCACCTGTCACATGCGCGTCGATACGCCCGAGCTGTCACGGTTCTATGCGCGGTATCGCGCGTTCCCGCTGATTGCCCTCTCCGAAGCGCAAAGGCGGACCCGCCCGGGCGCCAACTGGGCCGATGTCATTCCGCACGGCTATCCGCGCGATCACCTGCCGGCCTACAACCGGCCCGAGGCCAAGGACGGCTATCTGGCGTTCCTCGGCCGGATCAGCCCCGAAAAGGGCGTGCTCGATGCAATCCGCATTGCGCGCGCCGCAGGCCGCCAGCTCAGGATCGCCGCGCGCATCAACAAGGTGGATCAGGAGTTCTGGGAAGCCCGCGTCGCGCCCGAGATCGACGGAGAGCAAATCCAGTTCCTGGGCGAGATCGGCGATCCGCAGAAGCCCGAATTCCTCAACGGCGCCGCCGGGTTGATCTTTCCGATCCAATGGCCCGAACCCTTCGGACTGGTGATGATCGAGGCGATGGCCTGTGGCACGCCGGTGATCGGCTACAACTGCGGCTCGGTGCCCGAGGTGATCGACGACTTCCGCAGCGGCTTCGTGGTCAAGGACGTGGATAGCGCCGCCGCCGCCGTGGGCCGCCTGGCCAGCCTCGACCGGGCCGAGGTGCGGAGATGCTTCGAAGAGCGCTTTTCCTCGCGAGTGATGGCCGAGCGTCACGTCAAACTCTATTCCGAGATCATCGAAGGCAGGCTGCACCGCAGGTCTGGCCCCCGGATACGCCGGCGCGGCCGGTCGCATCCCGGCCCCGCGCGGAGCCTGTCGGACCGCAGAACGCCCAATCCGCGCGGCGCCATGGCAAAGCCGGTCTGATGCCCGCAGAAAACCGCAAAGCTATCCCCAATGATTTCGGTCCCGACACACGGGACGATTTCCACGTTCTCAAGTACCAGAGCGCCTTCGCCGTCTTTCCCGCCACCGGCTGCATGAACGGCGGCGAGGCCGATGTGCCGGAATTGCATTGCAAGGACGGGCTTTTTGTCGGCGACACCCGCGCGCTGTCGCGGTTCATCCTGCGGCTCAACCGAAGCCGGGTCACGGCGATGGGCGCCGTCGTGGGCGAGGGCGCCTCGGTTTTTTCATCCAGCATGGCCAACCGGCGCCTGCACGACAGCGCCGGACGCGAGATCGCGGCCTATGGCATTCACATCGACCGCGAACGCTTTCTGCGTCAGTCGCTGCATGACCGGCTGCGGATCACGAATTACAGCGCCGGGCCGGTCGATCTCGACGTGACACTCGATTGCTGGGCCGATTTTCGCGACATCTTCGAGGTGCGCGGCGTCGAGCGTGCGCGACGCGGCCAGCTGCATGCGCCGCAGGTCGACGGCCGCAATCTGATCTTTGGCTATCGCACGCTCGACGATGTTGAAATGCGCAGCGCCGTGAGGTTTGACCGCGATTTCGACACCGAAGGCGGCCATGTCCATTTCCGCCTGCAACTCGCGCCCGGCGCCGGGGAAGAGATCACCACCCGCGTCCATGTCGAGGCCGAGGGCCCCGCCGTCACCCTGCCGCGGCCGGGTGATGTGGATGGCGCCTATGAGACCTGCAAACAAGAGACGGTGGATGATTTTCGCGCCCGCCGCGACCGGTTTACGCTGCTGCGGACCAATCGGCCGGCGTTTGACGAATGGCTGACCAATTCCGCCTCCGATCTGGCCCAGCTGATCACCGAGCTGCCGACCGGCCCCTATCCCTTTGCCGGCCTGCCGTGGTTTGCCGCGCCCTTTGGCCGTGATGCCATCGTCACCGCGATGCAGACCGCCTGGCTGTATCCCGCACTGGCGCGCGGGGTGCTCGACTATCTGGCCGCGACCCAGGCCGACAGGATGGACATTCCCAACGAAAGCGCGCCTGGCAAGATCATTCACGAGGCCCGCGAAGGCGAGATGGCGCGGCTGGGCGAGGTGCCCTTTCACCGCTACTACGGCGGCATCGACCAGACATTGCTGTTTGTCATGCTGGCCGAGGAATATTACCGCCGGGTCGGCGATCTCGACTGGCTCAAGAGCTTTCGCCCCGCCATCGACCGGGCGCTGGCCTGGGCCGACAGCTTTGGCGACCGCGACGGCGACGGGCTGATCGAATACCTGCAAAGCGGCGACAAGGGCCTGCGCAACCAGGGCTGGAAGGACAGCACCAACGCCGTGTTCCACGCTGATGGCGCGCTGGCCGAGGGTGCGATCGCGCTGGTCGAGGTGCAGGCCTACAACTACGCCGCCCGCCGATCCGCCGCCGCGCTCTATCGCGCGATGGGGGATGAAACCGCCGCCGCAGCCTGCGACGCCAGGGCCAAGGCGATCTTTGCCAAACTGGAAACCGCCTTCTGGGACGATGGCCTCGGCGCCTGGGTGCTGGGCCTTGACGGTGCGAAACAGCCGATGCGGGTGCTGTCCTCGAATGCCGGCCATGTGCTTTTTGCCGGGGCGGCGTCGAACCACCGCGCCGACACCTTTGCCGCGCGCTTCGATGACGCCGATTTCCTTGTCGACTGGGGGATGAGGACGATTGCGGCGGGGACGGTGCAATTCAATCCGATGGGCTATCACACCGGCAGCATCTGGCCGCACGACAATTCCATCGTCGCCGCCGGGCTCTGCCGATACGGCCAGAAACCGCGCGCGGCGCGGTTGCTCGAAGGGCTTTTTGCCGCCGCGCATGACGTCGAACGACGCGGGCTGCCGGAGCTCTATTGCGGATTTGGTGCCTCGGGCATGCCGCATCTGGTGTCCTATCCTTCGGCCTGTTCGCCCCAGGCCTGGGCGGCGGGCAGCCCGTTTCTCTGCCTCAAGGCGCTAATCGGGCTCGAGATCGACATGACCCGCGAGGGCGACAAGATCAGCCTCAATGATCCCTATCTGCCAAAAGATCTCGACCGGCTGGTGATCGAGGGCCTGCCGCTGGGCGATCACGCGGCCACCGTTCAGGTCGAACGGCGCGCGGCGGGCGGATTTGACGGAAAGATCGAGATGACCGCCGGCCGGCGGCATCGCGCGGTGTCCTAGCCGCACCGGCAACAGAGAAAGGAGACAGCGATGAGCGAAGCCACGACGACCACCAACCACGAGGTGATCCGCAACTGGGCCGAGGCGCGCGGTGGCCGGCCGGCGCGGGTCCGGCAGGCCGAGGGCGGCAGCGATCTGCTGCGCATCGACTTCGATCCGCCGGAGGACAATCTGGAAGAGATCGGCTGGGACCGGTTCTTCGAGGTCTTCGAAGCGCAGAAGCTGGCCTTTCTGCATCAGGATCTGACCGAGGACGGCCAACCCAGCCGGTTCAACAAGTTCGTCGACCGCGATTGAGCCTCATTGGCTCAGCAAGGCGGCGCAGATCACGCCGAGCGCGCTGGACACGCCGGTCAGATCGTCATCATCGCGATAGGCCTGGGGAAAGAGCTCGGTCACCAGCGCGGCGATGATGGCCCCGGCGGCGAAGGCGCGGATCAGGCCCAGGGTCGCGTCATCGGCGCCGGCAAGCAGCGACCGGCCGGCGATGGTGACGGCCGAAAGGATCAGCGCCGCACCCACCCAAAGCGTCAGGATCCTCCGGTCCGACCAGCCCCTGGCACGCATGTTCTGTGCACCGCTTGCCGCTTCCGGCAAGTTGGTGAGCACAATGGCTGTGGCAAAGGCCGCCACGTCGCGCGCCGAGGCGCCGATCAGTTCCACCCCCAGCACAAGATTTTCCGGCAGACCGTCAAGCGAGACCGCGACCATCAGGCCCAGCCCGCTGCGGCTGCCCCAGACCTCGTCGACCCAGTGATCGACCAGCGCAAAGACCACGGCACCCGAAAGCAGCGCCAGCGCGGCCGGCGCGGCGCCGGTGGCGTCGATCGCGGGCTGGAACAATTCGAGGATCAGCGACGACAAGAGTGCACCGCCGCCAAAGGCCAGCGCATTGCCCTTCAGCCGGTCGGGCAGCGGGAGGTAGAGGCTCCAGACGGCGCCAAGGACCAGCGATAGAGCCACGGCGGCGACCACGACAAAGACGGTCATTGCAGGCTCATGGCAGCAGGTCGGCCTCCCAGGTTTCGGCCCCTTCGGCGGCCTCGCCCCGGATCAGCGCGGCCACCGTCCGGGTGGCGTGTCGGGCGCTGCCGATCGGCAGGCCGAAGCGGTCCCAATTGTCGTTGCCTTCACCGTCATGGAGCGGCACAACATGATCGAAATGGCAGGCCTGCCGGCATTCGTCATAAGCGCTGGTGGCCCGGGTCTCGATATTCTCCAGATCGCCGAGCGAGAGCGTGCCTTCCTCTTGCGACGTGCGGTGCAGCAGCTTGCGCCGCTGGATCCCGGCAAAGAGACCGGGAAGGTCGATGTCATCGGCCTTGGCCTGGCGGATCTCTTCGCGGCTCAACGGCGCCAGAAAGATCGACAGGCTGTCATGCCGGGCCAGGATGCCCGCCTCGCGCAGCCTGGCGGGCAGGCCGGGGTTGCCCTCGTAGAGTGCGTGGCATCCGCTTTCGAGAATGCGGTCGATCTCGGCCAGATCCAGCGCCTGAAGATCACCGCGATTGTCGATCAGAAGAACCCCGGGGTTTTCGCCCAGTCTCTCGATCTCGTCCCGCGTGCGGAAATGGTAATCCACGCCGTCCGTTTCGCCTGGCCGCATGCGACGGTCGTTGAACAGCACCAGTTCCTCGATCTCGTCGGCCAATTCGCGGTCGATCCGGCAGAGGTTTGCGGCCAGCGGGCTCTTGCCGATGCCCGAGGGGCCGGAGATGAGGATGAGTTTCGGCATGGCTGCGTCCTTGTCGGTCCGATTTCGGGACCAACCGGGACGCCGGCGAAGATGTTCCACCGGCCGGGTCATGTCGGCGCGGACAGCCCGCTTGGAACATCGGGGCGCGGCGACTGTTTCCCGGGTTCATGAGGCGGCCGCCAAGGCGCGCCGCCGCAACCGTCAAGGAGGATATCATGCAAGTCAGTCAGGTGATGACAGCACACCCCGTGACCGTAACACCAACGCAGAACGTGCGCGACGCCGCCGAGATCATGAAACGGATCGACACCGGCTTTGTCCCGGTGGGAGACAACGACCGCCTGGTCGGCATGGTCACCGACCGCGATATCGTGGTGAAGGGGCTGGCCGCCGGCAAGGATGCCGATTGCAAGATCTCCGAAGTGATGACACACGAGGTTCTCTATTGCCGCGACGATGAAGAGGTCGCCGCCGTTGCCCGCAACATGGGCGAGAACCAGGTGCGCCGCCTGCCGGTGGTGGACCGCGACAAGCGGCTGGTGGGCATTGTCTCGCTGGGCGATCTCTCGAGTGATGGCGATCCGTCGGCCGCCGGCGTGGCACTGGAACAGATTTCGGAAAGCTGACCGCGCGGCGCCTTCAGCCGCGCAGCAAGGCGAAGTCCGGGTCATAGGGGCTCGGCGCGATGACCTCGGCGGCCACCATCCGGCCGCAGAGGTCGAGCTGCAAGGCGCGGCCAGCTTTCGCCAGATCGGGCTCTACGAAGGCATAAGCCAGGTTGAGCCGGGTTCGGTGGCCCCATGCGCCAGAGGTGATCGAACCCACCACCCTGTCATCCTGCATGAGCGAGGCGCCGGCATGGGCGGGGGCCTGCCGGGTATCGAGGCTCAGGGTCACCAGCCGTTTCCGTGGGCCCTCGGCGAGGCGCCGTTGCAATGCCGGTTTGCCGATGAATCCGGGCTTTTTCATTTGCACAAAGCGGTCGAGCCCGGTTTCGAAAGGGTCAAACTCCGTCAGGATATCCGCTTTCCAGTGCAGAAAGCCCTTTTCCATGCGCATCGAGTCCACGGCCCGCGCCCCGAACAGCCGCAGGCCATGCGCCGCGCCGGCGTCGCGCAGCGCCTGATAGGCGGCAAGAAGCGCGCTGTTCGGCACATGGATCTCATAGGCCGGTTCGCCGGAGAAGCTGACCGCCAGCACCGTGGCCGGCGCGATGCCGATGAAACATTCCCGCACCGAAAGCCAGGGAAAGGCCACGGCCGACCAATCGCCCCGCGCGCAGGCCGAGAGCACCGCCCGCGCCCTGGGGCCGGCCAGCACGAGGATCGTCTGCGCGTTGGTCAGGCTGCGGATCTGCACATCCTCATCGGCGTGCAGATACGCCTGTAGCCAATCCATGTCGTGCAATTCCGCCGCCGCCGCAGACCCGTACCAGATGCGCGCGGGCCCCCGGTCGCTGGCCGGCAGGTTGGCGATGGTGGCCTCGCCCTTGAGCATGCCGTGATGGTTGAGAAGATAGCCCAGCCCGACCCGGCCGGGCTTGCGCGTGACCGTGCCACAAAACATCCGGTCGAGGAATTCATGCCGGTCGGCGCCGGTGATCTCGAAGCGGTTGAATCCGTTGACCTCGCAGAGGCCGACATTTTCCTGGACGTTCTTCACCTCGGCGCCGACGGTTTCGAAGGTCTCGTCGAAATCGAAGGTCAGCGAGGGGTGAAAATCCGGTGTCGGCATGATGTAATCCACCCGCTCCCAGCCATTGACGACAGTGAATTCGGCGCCCTCGGCCGCCAGTACCGGGGTCAGCGGCGTGACGCGGGCATTACGGCCTGCGGGGCGGTGCTCATGCGGAAAGTGAAAGCGGAACTCGTTCTGGTAGTCCTCGATCGCCTTGAGCGCGGTCAGCTCGACATTGCACTGCGGGCCAAAGCGGCGCGGATCCACCACCCAAGTGTCATAACAGGCCTCGCCATGCACAATCTGCTGCGCCAGAAGCCAGCCATGGCCACCGCCTTCGCCAACGCCTGCGCGCAGGCCGATGATGCAAAAGGCATTGCGCTTGCCCGGGATTGGCCCGACCAGCGGCGCGCCGTCGATGGTATAGGTGATCGGGCCGTTCACCACCCGCTTGATACCGGCCTCGGTCAGCGCGGGCATGCGCGCAAACGCACCTTCCAGCACATCCATCACCCGGTCGAGATCATCCGGGCAGAGATCGTTTGAAAACCCGGGGCTGATGCCGTCCATCCCCCAGGTCTTGCAGTCCTGTTCATAGAATCCGAGCAGCAGCCCGTTCTTTTCCTGCCGGCAGTAGTAATCGCTGATCGGACAGCGCAGCAGCGGCATGCGGTGGCCGGCCTCGGCAATCGCCGGGATATCCTCGGTGACAAAATACTGGTGCTCCATCGAGGCCACCGGATGCTGCACCCCCATCATGGCGCCCACCTCGTTGACGCGGTAGCCGCAGGCGTTGACCACCACGTCGCAATCGATATCGCCCTTGTCGGTGTGCACCGTCCAGGTGTCATCGGACCTTTGCGTCAACCCGGTCACCTCGGTGCTGCGATAAACCTCGGCGCCGCCCCTGCGGGCGTGAAAGGCCAGCGCCTGACAAAGCTGCGCCGGATCGATATCGCCATCCGCGCCGTCCCAGAGCCCGCCGAGCAGGTTGTCGGTCGAGATCAGCGGATGCCGCCGGGCGCATTCCGCGACGTCGATCACCTCGAATTCCACTCCCATGCCGCGTGCCATCGAGGCGAAGTGGCGATAGCCCTGCATCTGCGCCTCGGTATTGGCCAGCCGGATGCCGCCGTCGCCGTGGTGGTAGCCGACCGGATAGTCGGGATCGTCGCGCAGCCTCTTGTAGAGCGCGATGGAATGGCTTTTCAGCCCTACCATGGTCTGGGTCATGCCGAAATTGGTCACCTGGGCGGCCGAATGCCAGGTGGTGCCCGAAGTCAGCTCGTCACGTTCGACGAGCACCACGTCGCTCCAGCCTTCCTGTACAAGGTGGTAAAGCGTCGAACACCCGGCGATACCGCCGCCGATGACCACTGCCTTGGTTCGCGTTTTCATGCCCGATGTCCCCCGCTGCTTGCAACCGGATGCAAGCGGAGAATTCCGGCGCATGCAATGAAAAACCACCCCCGCCCGATGCGAATTCGGGCGGGGCTCCGGCCTCAGCCGGTTTCGGGCCGAGACCGCCTGGCGCGCAGGGCGATCACGCCTTGGCCCAGCTCCAGCGTATAGCGCTCGAGCGCGGCAAGCGTGGCATTCGCGGCCTCCGGGGCAACCGCCTCGACTGCGTCGGTCAGGCGGGTGTGCAGGGTGATGATTTCCTCGCGCGAGCGGGCGGAAAAGGTGATCATGTTCATCAATGGCTGCATTGCCTCGACCGCCCCGGCAAGCTGATACGAGAGGATCGGGTTGCCCGCCGCATCGACCAGCCGGCGGTGCAGCGCCACGTCTGAGGCGCAGAACTCCTCGTCCGACAGGCCGCCGCGCCCCTGCCGCGCAATCTCTTCGCGCATTGCCGCCAGGTCGTCGGCGCTGCGGCGGGCGCAGGCCAGCGCAGTGACCGAGGTCTCCAGCGCATAGCGCGCCTCGCAGGCGACGGCGAAATCGACCTCGTTGATCGACAGCAGCAGCGTCGAGGTGCTGGCGTGCTGGGCCTGCGCCTCGTCATAGGACAGCCGCCGCACGAAGGCCCCGCCAAAGGCGCCGCGCTCGGTGCGGATCAGCGACTGCGCCGCCAGCCGTTTGAGCGCTTCGCGCACGGTGGGGCGGGACACCTCGAAGGTTTCGGCCAGGTCCGATTCGGAAGGAAGCCGGTCATCGGCGGTCAGCTCCCCCGAGAGAATCGCATCCCGTAGCGCCTTGGCGATCTGTGCTGGCAGATCGCTACGTTGATTTCGTTCCGTTTTTTTCATTTGTCTTACATTTAATTGTCAGGCATTTTTACCCCAGACAGGGGGCCCAAGGCAAGAAGGAGAGGGCGCGTGCAGGCATTGCGTGGCATTTCGGTCGGCCGGGTGCACTGGCTGGGCTTCTTCGCGGTGCTGTTGCTGGCCTGGCTGGCGTTGTTTGCCATGGCGATCCCCAATGAGCTGCGCGCCCTCGAGGCGACCTATGGCGCAGGCGTGATCGAACTGCTGTGCGGCGGTCTTTTGGGGGCGTCGGGCTTTGGCCCCGCCTTTGCCATGTGGGCGTTGATGTCGGCGGCGATGATGGCCCCGACCGCCTTGCCCGCCCTGCGTACCTACGACGACCTCGGCCATGTCACGTCGACCGGGTTCGGCAAGCTGGTGGGCGGTTATCTGGGCGCCTGGCTCGGCTTTTCGCTGGTGGCCGCCGCAGCGCAGGTGGCGCTCTTTCGCGCAGGCCTGATCGGCGCGCTCGGGCAGAGCCTCTCGGTGCCGCTGACCGCTCTGCTGCTGATCGGCGCCGGGGCCTATCAGTTCACCGAGATGAAGGCCGCTTGCCTGTCGCGCTGCCGCGCGCCGCTGACCTTCTTCATCCAGCATTGGGAGGAAGGCCCGTTCCGCAACGGGTTGCGGCTGGGCATCGACTGCGTTGGCTGCTGCTGGGCGCTGATGCTGCTCGCTTTTATCGGCGGCACCATGAATCTGATGTTCATGGGTCTCGCCATGGTGCTGATGACTTTGGAAAAACTGCCCGACATCGGGCGCTATCTGACGAAACCGCTGGGCCTGGCGCTGATTGCCGCAGGCTTTGCACTGCCATTGTTCTAGGGAGGAACCATGCCACTCGACGCCACCCAAATCCCCGATTGGACCATCAAGGGGGAGCTGATCCTGAACTGCAACTGCACGGTGTTCTGCCCCTGCGTTGTCAGCCTGGGCAAGCACCCGCCCACCGAAGGCTATTGCCAGGCCTGGGTCGGCATCCGTATCGACGACGGCGCGTATGGCGATGAGTCGCTGTCGGGCCTCAACGTCGGGCTGATCATGGACATCCCCGGCAACATGGGCCGCGGCAACTGGAAGGCCGCCGCCTATATCGACGAAAATGCCAGCGAGGCGGCGTATGACGCGCTGGTCGCCATCTTCTCGGGCGCGGCGCGGGGCACCACCGGGCTCTTCGGCATGCTGGTCAGCGAATTCCTTGGCGCCGAGCGCGCACCGGTGAGCTTCGAGACCGAGGGCAACGCCCGCCGGTTGATGGTCGGCAAGAAGATCCAGGGCGAGGTGGTGCCGGTGACCAACGCCCAGGGCAAGGAAACCGTGATCACTAACACCGATTACTGGATGGGCCCCGACATCACCGTCGCCACTGCCACCAAGAGCCGGGTACGCGCCCACGGCCGGGTCTGGGATTTCGACGGTCGCTCGGCCGAGATCTGCCAGATCGACTGGCACGGACCACGTTAACGCCGGGAGGCAGGGGATGCAGGAGCATTTCGACGCTTTCGCACCGGGGGCGGCCAATCATGTGCCGCTCTCGCCGGTGTCTTTCCTGAAACGCGCCGCTGTTGTCCACCCGGATCACGTCGCGACGGTGCAGGGCGATGTGCGCCGCACCTGGGGCGAGGTTCACGACCGCGTGCGCCGCTTTGCCGGCGGGCTGACGGCCCGGGGCATCGGGGTCGGCGACACGGTCACGATGATCGCGCCCAACCTGCCGGAACTGTTCGAGGCGCATTTCGCGGTGCCGATGGCCGGGGCAGTGCTGTCGGCGCTGAACACCCGGCTCGAAGCCGAGACCATCGGCTATATCCTCGACCACTCCGACAGCCGGCTGATCCTTGCTTCGACCGACATGCTCGGGCTGGTGCGGGATGCGCTGACGCTGGCGGAAAACCGGCCTGAGGTCATCGAGATCCCGCTGCCCGGGGGCGCAGCGCAGAGCGCCACAACGTTTGACGATTTCCTCGCCGCGCCGTTCGACGGCGACGGGCTGCCGGCCGACGAATGGCAGGCGATGGCGCTGAATTACACCTCGGGCACCTCCGGCCGGCCCAAGGGTGTGATCTATCATCATCGCGGTGCCTATCTGATGGCGATGGGCACGGTGGCGGCCTGGGCCATGCCGCAACGGCCGGTCTACATGTCGGTGGTGCCGATGTTTCATTGCAACGGTTGGGGCCATCCCTGGATGGTCGCGATCATGGGCGGCACCATGGTGTTTCCGAAATCCTACGCCCCCGAAGACCTCTTTGCCGCGATCCAGGCCAATGGCGTGACGCATTTCGGGGCTGCGCCGGTGATCCTGCAAATGCTGGCCGAGAGCCCCGACGCGCCGCGCTTCGACCCGCCGCTCAACGTCATGACCGCCGGCGCGCCGCCGCCGCCTGCCATCCTCGAACGGATGGCCGCTCTGGGAGCCGAGGTGATGCATGTCTATGGGTTGACCGAAACCTACGGCCATATCTCGCAATGCCTGCCGCAACCGGGATGGGTCGGGCTGGACGCCGGCACCCAGGCCAGCCATCGCGCCCGGCAGGGCGTGGCGCTGCCCATGGTCGAGGATGTCGCGGTGTTCGACCGCAAGACCGGCCGGCTGGTGCCTGCCGATGGCGAGACGCAAGGAGAGATCGCGATCCGCGCCAATACGGTGATGAAGGGCTATTACAAAAACCCGCAGGCCACCGCCGAGGCGATGCAGGACGGCTGGTTCTGGTCGGGCGATGGCGCGGTGGTGTTCGACGACGGCTACATCCAGATCCGCGACCGGCTCAAGGATGTCATCATTTCCGGCGGCGAGAATGTCTCTTCCGTCGAGGTCGAGGCGGTGCTCTATCGCCACCCCGACATCCAGACTGCCGCCGTGGTCGCCCGACCACATCCGAAATGGGGCGAGGCGCCCTGCGCCTTTGTCGAGCTGCGCGCCGGATCGCAGGCCGACGAGGCCAGTATCATCGCCTTCTGTCGCGAGCATCTGGCCGGGTTCAAGACGCCGAAATCGGTGATCTTCGAGCCGATCCCCAAGACATCGACCGGCAAGGTCCAGAAATTTCAACTGCGCAACCGCATCAAGGAGCTTGGCTGATGGCGCTGATTTCCCCTTCCCGTCGTCTTCGCCGCACGCCGTTTTCCGAAGGCGTCGAGGCCGCCGGCGTCAAGGCTTATACGGTCTACAACCACATGCTGCTGCCGACCGTCTTCCGCTCGATGCAGGAGGATTACCGGCATCTGAAAGAGGCGGTGCAGGTCTGGGACGTGGCCTGTGAACGGCAGGTCGAGCTGCGCGGCCCCGACGCCAGCCGGCTGATGCAATTGCTCACTCCACGCGACCTGCGCTCGATGCTGCCGGGGCAATGCTACTACGTGCCCATCGTCGACGAGACCGGCGGCATGCTGAACGACCCGGTGGCGGTGAAACTGGCCGAGGACCGCTGGTGGATTTCGATCGCCGACAGTGATCTGCTCTACTGGGTCAAGGGGCTGGCCTATGGCTACCGGCTCGATGTTCTGGTGGATGAGCCCGATGTCTCGCCGCTGGCGGTGCAGGGGCCGAAGTCGGATGATCTGATGGCGGCGGTGTTCGGCGACACCGTGCGCGACATCCGCTTTTTCCGCTACAAGGTGCTTGATTTCCAGGGCCGCGATCTGGTGGTCGCGCGCTCGGGCTATTCCAAGCAGGGCGGGTTCGAGATCTACGTCGAAGGCTCCGACATCGGCATGCCGCTATGGCATGCGCTGATGGAGGCCGGCAGGTCGCTGGATGTGCACGCCGGCTGCCCCAACGGGATCGAGCGTGTCGAGGGCGGGCTGCTGTCTTACGGCAATGACATGACCGACGACAACACGCCGCATGAATGCGGGTTGGGCAAGTTCTGCAACACCCAGACGGCGATTGGCTGTATCGGCCGTGACGCGCTGCTTCGGGTGGCGGTGGAAGGGCCGGTCAAGCAGATCCGGCCGATCGCCATGGGTGGCGATCCGCTGCCCGGCGGCTGTGACCGGTTCTGGCCGATCCGGGCGGGAGACAAGATCGTGGGCCGCGTGTCCTCGGCAGCCTGGTCACCGGATTTCGACACCAACGTGGCCATCGGCATGATCCGCATGACCCATTGGGACCCCGGCACCGAAGTGACGGTCGAGGCCCCGGACGGTACGCGCCCGGCGACCGTCAAAGACAATTTCTGGATTTAAGGAGAGACCACATGTTCAAGGCACTGCTTGTCGAAAAGAACGACGAGGGCAAGACATCCGCCAGCGTGGCGCAGGTCAGCGAAGACCAGCTGCCCGAGGGCGACGTGACCGTGGCGGTGGAATATTCGACGGTGAACTACAAGGACGGGCTCTGCATCGGGCCGGGTGGCGGGCTGGTGCGCAACTATCCGCATGTGCCCGGCATCGACTTCGCCGGCACGGTCGAGAGCTCTGACGACGCCCGCTACAAGCCCGGCGACAAGGTGGTGCTGACCGGCTGGCGCGTCGGCGAGAACCGCTGGGGCGGCTATGCCGAGAAGGCCCGGGTCAAGGCCGACATGCTGGTGCCGCTGCCCGACCGGCTGGACACCCGCCAGGCGATGGCAGTGGGCACCGCCGGTTTGACCGCGATGCTGGCGGTGATGGCGCTGGAGGATCAGGGCCTCAAGGACGGGCCGGTGCTGGTCACCGGGGCCGCAGGCGGCGTCGGCTCGGTGGCGACGGCGCTGCTGGCCAAGCTGGGGCACGAGGTGGCGGCGGTCACCGGGCGGCCGGAACAGGAGGGCTATCTCAAGGGTCTCGGCGCCAGCCAGATCGTCGCCCGCGACGATCTGAGCGACGTGTCGAAAAAGCCGCTGGAAGCCGAACAATGGGGCGGCTGCGTCGACGCGGTGGCGGGTTCGATGCTGGGCCGGGTGCTCAAGCAGATGCAATACGGCTCTTCGGTCGCGGCCATCGGCCTGGCCGGCGGGGCGGCGATCGAAGGCGCGCTGATCACCCCCTTCATCCTGCGGGGCGTCAACCTGCTGGGCATCGACAGCGTGATGCAGCCCTATGACAACCGGGTCCGCGCCTGGAAGCGCATCGCCCGGGATCTGCCGATGGACAAGCTCGAGGCCATGGTGCAGCCGGCGGTATTGTCGGATCTGCCGCAACTGGGGCGTGATATCCTCAAAGGACAGGTCAAGGGCCGAGTCGTCGTCGATGTGACGGGCTGAGCCGATGACCCTTCGGGCGGCAGGGAGGGTCGCCCGGATCGCAAGAGATTGCAGGGCGGCGGCACAAGCTGCCCGCAACAGGGGCCGAGCATTACGATCCACCACATCGTTTATTCAAGGGAGGAACTGTAATGACTTTGAGACCGGATCCGACGTTTTACCCCTCGGCCAAGGCGGCGATGCAGGGGCCTGTAGAAAAACTTGCCTTTACCCTATTGCTCAGCCCCGACGGCACGCAGCCCGATGGTCTTGCCGTTGTCGACGTGGACCCCGGGTCGGACAGTTTCGGCGAAATCAAGCACAGCCTTTTCATGCCCAACAAGGGCGACGAATTTCACCATTTCGGCTGGAACGCCTGTTCCTCGGCGCTGTCGCCTTTGACCGGCCATGCCTTTCTCGAACGGCGCTACCTGATCATTCCCGGCATCCGTTCGTCGCGGATCTACGTGATCGATGTGAAAGAGCCGTTGAAGGCCAAGATCCACAAGATCATCGAGCCGGAAGAACTCTTCGAAAAGACCGGCTATTCCCGCCCGCACACCATCCATTGCGGCCCCGAGGGCATCTATGTCTCGACCCTCGGCGGCGGCGGCAAGGACGGCACCGATGGGCCTCCGGGCATCTTCATCATGGATTGCGAGACTTTCGAGATCCGCGGCCGCTATGAAATGGACCGGGGCGCGCAGGACAAACACTACGATTTCTGGTGGAATCTGCCGCGCGACTACATGGTCAGCTCGGAATGGGGCCTGCCGCCGCAGTTCGAGAATGGTATCGTGCCCGAAGACCTGCTGTCGAACAAATATGGTCACTCGATCCACTTCTGGGATCTGCGGGCGCGCAAATGCGTGCAGACCATTGACCTCGGCGAAAATCATCAGATGGCGCTGGAGATCCGCCCGGCGCATGATCCGGCCAAACAATACGGGTTCTGTGGCGTGGTGGTGGACACCACCAACCTGCAAGGCGCGATCTTTACCTGGTGGCGCAACGAGGATGGCAGCTTTGACGCCAAGAAGACCGTCACCATCGATCCGCAACCGGCTGCCGCCGACGCGTTGCCCGAGCTGCTCAAGGGGTTCGAGGCGGTGCCGCCACTGGTGACCGACATCGACCTGTCGCTGGATGACAAGTATCTCTATGTCTCCTGTTGGGGCACCGGCGAGATGCATCAGTATGACGTCAGCGATCCGATGAACCCTGTGCTTGCCGGCAAGGTCGAGATCGGTGGCATCGTCAAGAAGACCAAGCATCCCAATGGCGCGGATTTCGGCTATGGGCCGCAGATGGTCGAAATCAGCCGCGACGGCAAACGGGTCTACTGGACCAATTCGCTTTATTCGACCTGGGATGACCAGTTCTATCCTGGCGATCGCGGGGCCGCGATGGTGATGGCCCTGAACGAAAACGGCAGTTTCGCGCTCGACCCGGATTTCTGGGTCACTTTCCCCGAGGGCTATCGCAGCCACCAGATCCGGCTCGAGGGCGGCGATTGCTCGACCGACAGCTTCTGCTACCCGTCGGCGTGAGCGGCGCCGCGACCGTCCCGGGTTCGCCCCGGGACCTATTCGCTACGGCTGACCAAGAGGCCCCGGATCAAGTCCGGGGCGGGCGGACGTCTTGAGCGGTGATGCCGGGCTCTGGTGGGCGGTCGTGGCCGTCGGCGTCTATCACGGGCTGAACCCCGGAATGGGCTGGCCGCTGGCGGTGTCTTCGGCGCTGATGGAGCGCCGGGCCACGGCCTTGCCACAGGCGCTGGCGGCGCTGGCGACCGGGCATTTCCTGTCGATGACGGCGATCCTGCTGCCGTTCTCGCTGATGGTGGCGCTGGTCGACTGGCAACGCGAGATCCGCATCCTGGCGGCGCTGATCGTCATCGCCATGGGGGTCTATCTGCTGGTCAACCGGCGGCACCCGCGCATTCTTTCGCGGGTGCCGCCATCGAAACTGGCGCTCTGGTCTTTTCTCGCCGCGCTGGCACATGGCGCGGGGCTGATGTTGGTGCCGATGTACCTCGGGCTTTGTGCGGCCGATGGCCTCGACGCCGGGCACGCGGCGGCGACCGCGCTCATGGCGGCCAATCTCGGCACCGCGCTGGCGGTCGCGTCGGTGCACACCCTGGCCATGGTGCTGGCCGGGGGAGCCCTGGCCTTGCTGGTCTACCTCTGGCTCGGCGTACGGGTGGTGTCGAAGACCTGGTTCAACCTCGATCTGGTCTGGGCGGTGTCGCTGGTCGCGGTGGGGGGCATCGGGTTGGCGGGCGCCTGGCGCAGCTGAGGCCGGGGCGCCCGAATGCCCGGCTTCAGGTCCGGGCTTTCTCGAAGGCGGCCCAGGCGGTCTCGAAGCGGGCGATATCGAAATCCGGGCGGCGCGCGGCGTCGAGCACGATCCTTTCGGTCTCCATCAGCCGGGCGATCGCGGCCTCGAGCCCGGGCAGGACGTCTGGCGGGATCACCACCGCGCCGTAGCGGTCGGCGTGGACGAGATCGCCGTCATTGATGGTCAGGCCGAACAGGGTGACCGCCGTGCCCACGTCACGGACATGGACAAAAGCGTGGCTCGGGCCGACCGAGCCCGCCATAACCGGAAAGCCCGTCGGCAGGTCGCGCATCACGCCATTGGTCAGCGCGCCGGCCAGGCCAAAACCCTTGTGCACGGTGGCGTTGATCTCGCCCCAGAAAGCACCGGTGCAGGCCGGGAAATCGAGGTCTTCGACCACGGTGATGGCCGGGCGCGGGCCGCTGGCCATGTGGCGGTAATAATCCATGCGGCGGGCCCTGATCACCTCGGCCGGATCCTCGGGGGGCCGGTTGGCGGCGATCCTTGCGGTGCGGGCATAGCCCACCATGGCCGGGCTGTCCGGCGCCGAGGCCAGGATGGTGCCACGCGTGAAGGCATCGAATCCGCGTTGGCCCTGGGCCACTTCGATGGCGTTGCAGACGGTGGGGGTATCGACCTTGCACAGCAAGGTCAGCAGCGGGTCGTTCATGCGGCCTCCAGCCAGCGTCCAAGCGCTGCGTTGACGAACTCGGGGCGTTCGAGGGTGGGCAAATGGCCAGCCTCCTCGACAATTTCGAGCCGCGCGCCGGGGATCAGATTGGCCATCAACTCATGGCGATGAACCGGGCAGAGCGCATCCGCCCGGCCGCAGAGCACCAGCGCCGGCAGCCGCGCCGCGCGCAGGGTGTCGCATTGGTCGGGCCGGTCCATCAAGGCACGGGACTGGCGGGCAAAGACCTCGGGCCCGAGCGCCAGCGCCATCTCGAGGCAGAGGTCGAGAATGTCGGCCCGGCGCGGTCCGGGCGCGAGATAGTTGGGCTTCATCTCCTCGCGCATCACCTGCGCCAGCCAGCCCTGCGCCACGGCTTCGAGCTGCGGCCGGCGGCGGGCTTTGACCGCGTCGTTTTCGGCGCGCGGGTTGGTATCCATCAGGGCGATCCGGTCAACCCGGTCGGGCGCCTGCCGCAGCACCTCCATCGCCACGATTCCGCCCATCGACAGCCCCGCCAACGCAAATCGCGGCGGCGCGCTGGCGAGGATTTGGGCGGCAAGCGCCGGCACGCTGTCCTGTGCGGCGATCGGTGCCAGATAAAGGCCGCGGTTGCCCGAAAACGCGGCGATCTGCGGCGCGAACAGCCGCGCGTCGCACATCATTCCGGGGATCAGGACAAGCGGGGTCATCGCGCCTGCGCGGCGCCGTCCGAGAGGGCCTGCAACTTGGCATAGGCAATGTCGGGATCGACCGCGCCAAAGCCCGCGAAGGTGCCAAAGCCGCAATCCGATCCGGCGATCACCCGCTCGGCCCCGACGATATCCGTAAAGCGTTCGATCCGCTGGGTCACGAGGTCGGGGTGTTCGACGAAATTGGTCGTCGTGTCGACCACGCCGGGCACCAGCACCTTGTCATCGGGGATCTCGGACTTCCGGTCGCGGAACACGGTCCACTCATGGCCGTGGCGGGGGTTCGAGGTCTCGAATAACACATACCGCGACCGCGTGGCCATCAGGGTGGAAAACACCTTGTCCATGCCGATGTCGCAGCAATGCGGGCCCTCGTAATTGCCCCAGCAGATGTGCACGCGAACGCGATCCTGCGGCACCTCGGTCAGCGCGTGGTTGAGCGCCTCGACATGGCCGGCCGCGATCTTGAGGAATTCGGCGTCGGTGAGATCGCCAAACAGCATGTGGCGCGACAGGGCCAGGTCGGGGCAGTCGAGTTGCAGATCGAGCCCGGCGGCGACGATGGTTTCGTATTCCGCCTTCATCGCATCGGCGAGGGCGGCGAGATAGGCTTCGCGGGTCTTGTAATAATCGTTTTGCAGAAAGAGCGAGATCACGCCGGGCGAGGCGGCATTCATGAAGCCGCGCTCGACACCATGAGCGGCCATTGCCGCCTTGAGGTTGGCGATGTCCTTGTTCAGCTCGTCCTGACCTTTGGAAGTCACCGCATCGACGCACATCGGCCTTGCATATTGCGGCGTGCCGCCTTCGTCGGCGATGCGTTTCAGAAAGCCGGGAAACATCTTGAGATCGGCCGGCGCGTTGCGCGGGCTGTCGCCGGAAAACCCGGTGTACCGGTCCTTGACGTAGGTGGCATAGCTGATCTTGGAGGTTTCACCGTCAGACACGATCTCGATGCCGGCCTCGGCCTGTTTGCGCACGGTGTCGGACACCGCTTCGGTCATGGCGGCGTCGAAGGCGGCCGGATCGTAGGGTTCGTCCTTCTCGCGGGCAAAGATGAAGTCGACGACTTTCTGGCTGCGCGGCAACGAGCCGACATGGGTGGTGGATACGGGCATTTCGGGGCCTCCTTGCGTCGGTCATTCGGTCCAGGTGGCGCCGGGGGCGTCGCCGGTGGCAACCACGTGATACAGCGCTGCATCGCCCGACATCGACGGATAGGCGGTGTGATCGAGCCCCTCGGGCACCGACATCGTGTCGCCGGGGGCAAGCACGGTTTCGCCGGCGGAATAGCTGTCATTGCCGGCCCAGACGACGTTCCAGTGGCCGGTGACAGGCATGAGCACCGAAGGCCGGTCATGCCGGTGCATCTCCTCGGTCGACGAGCCACGGGTCAGCAGACCGACCTCGAAGCCGGGCTTGTCGCGCAACACGCCGTTTTCGCCGATCACCAGCGCCGGCGTGCGGTCGGCCAGGGCATGCAGATCCCAGTAGCGCGCAACGTAGCCGGGCACGACATCGCGGGTGCCCGGTTCGGGAAAGGCGCGCAGCTCGTCCTCGCTGAGCAGAGGCATCGGCGAGATGCCCTCCGGCAGATGTTCGCCCTGCTTGCTGTCGTAGAGCTTGCCCTCTTCCGACAGGATCAACCCGTGGTCGCGGGCATCCTCGATCACCTGCGGCGCCCAGATCACCCCGCCGCCGGCATCGTCGCCGCCGAGCACAGCCATGATCATACCGTAGTCATCGCCGATGTTCTCGAAGCCGCGAAAGATGCCAGTGGGAATGTTGAAGATGTCGCCCTTTTCAAGCACCACTTCACCGGCGTCGCCCCAGCGGCCCCAGAAAAAGCGCCAGCGACCGGACAGTACAAAAAAGACCTCGGCGGTACGGTGCGAATGCAGCGAGTTGCGGCAGTTCGGCGGCTGTCCGGCAGCGCCGATGTTGAAGCCGTGAGGCAGGGTGATGTGAACGTGCTGATCGGGGCTTTCCGAGACGCCGCCGCCGATGATGGTAAAGTTCTCCTTGCGGTCCGAGCCCGGGGTATGGGCGTCGATGAAGGCGGTCTTGCAGGGTTTGAGCGCGCCGTACCGGACGATGCGGTCGGCCATCTGGGTGTCGTTTGTCATCTTGTCCATTCCCGTCCCGGACCTGATCCGGGACCTCTTGCAGTAACCATGAGGCCCCGGGTCAGGCCCGGGGCGCGCGTGTGTCGAACGTCAGCCGGCGTGCATCAGGATCTGTTTCCAGACCGCCGTTTCGTCATAAAGCGTATACTCCCGGCGCAGCTGCGGCTGGCCGCCGATCAGCGCGCCGAATTCGGCATGCGAGATCCCCAGGACATAGACCTGCGCTCCGGTCGGCGCGCCAAAGGCGCCCCAGCCGTCGTGCTTGCCCCAGAGGCTCCAGCGCAGCGCGGCGCGGGGCGGCATCATCGGATCGTCGCGCCCAATCTGGTGGTGGATGGTGAACTCGGCATTGGGAAAGGAGGCTCTGAGCCCCATCCAGAACCGGTCGACCGGCCCGCGCCCATGCCCGGTCACACCGCCGGGGTATTCCGAATGGACCGCGCGATCATAGTCCCGCTCGATCACCGCCATGTCGGCGGTCATGATCCGGCGTATGATATCCGCATAGCGGTCGCCCCAGGCATTTTCATTGCCTTGGCCGGTGTACGGTCCGCGCCGGTCGGTCTCGGGCGAGAGCGGGCGCGCCGCCACCTCGGGCCCGCCTTCGCGGGCGATCATCGCGGCGGCGTATTCCTTGGGATCGAGCCCCATCTGCCGCACGATCGCGCCCTGGTCGCGGATCAGCCATTCATCGTCGATGGCATTGTTTCTGGCGTGGCAATCGGCCAGGATCCGATAGACCAGCTTGCGCCCCGAGGCCTTGCCGTAGACGCCGTCGCCAAGATGCGTCGCCGTCGACAGCAAACGGTGTGACGACAGCATCCCGGTCTCGGGCGTGCCCGACCAGATCACATCCTCGCCCAACAGCGTGCGGTCGGGAAATTCGGCCAGCGTTGCCATGGTGGCCGCGATCACCCCGTCATTGCCGATCACCACCGAGGCGGGCGAACGCACGACGATATCCTTGGCGTAATACTCGTGCAGCGTGGCGATGCCACGGTCTTCCCAGATTTCCTTGGTGATGCCGATGATGTAATCGGGAAAATCGACGAACTTGGGGTCAAAGCCTTGCATTTGGGTCATCCTTCGGAAGTCCAGCCTAGGGGCACCCGGGCCGAACCGCGCACGATCAGCGGGCAGTCCAGTGCGGTTTTCCGGGGCGCGGCGGCATCGGGGGTTTCGATAAGGCGCATCAGCGTGGCGACGGTCTCGGCGACCATCAGGTTGGCGCGCTGGCGCAGGGTGGTCAGGTCATAGGCGAGCCAGGCCGCCGGCGGCACGTCGTCATAGCCCACCACCGAGACGTCGCCGGGAATCGACAGGCCCAGTTCGAAGCGGATCACATCCATCACCGAAAAGGCCATGTGGTCGTTGGCGACAAAAACCGCGTCGGGTCGCTGGTCGGGGGGGACGTCGAACATGCTGCGCGCCGCATCCCGCGCCGCCTCGGCCTTGAACTCCCCCTTGCCGCGGGCAAAGACCGGCTGGCCCGCCTGGGAAAGCGCGGAACGAAAACCGGCTTCGCGGTCACGCTGGGTCGAGGCGCCTTCCCAGCCGGCGATGAGGGCGATGCGCTGATGCCCGCCGGCCAGCAGGAACTCGGCCGCCTTGCGGCCGCCGGCGAAATTGTCGGAAGTGACGGCGGCAACGCCTTCGCGATCTTCGTAGCGGTTGAACAGCACCACCGGCACGCCGGCCTGCTGACAGCGCTCGGCAATGTCCGACGACATGGCGACCGAGGCCATGACGATGCCGTCGACCTGATAGTCGAGGATCTCCTCGACAACCTTGTCGACATTGCCGGCGGTCTGCGAGGCCATGAAGACGAGCACGTGGTAACCTTTTTCCTGCAAGGCATTCGACAGCTTTTCCAACGCCTCGGGGTAAAAGTAATTCTCGAGATAGGCGACCACGAGACCGATGATCCGGCTCTTGCCCGACACCATGGCGCGGGCCAGCACATTGGGCCGATAGCCCAGTTCCGCCGCGGCCTTGCGCACTTTGTCCGCGGTCTTCTTGCTGACCGAGGCGCCGGGCGTGAACACCCGGCTCACCGCCGACTGGCTGACCCCGGCGCGCTCGGCCACCTTGAGGGATGTCACTTTCTCTGCCATCAGCGCACCTTCCATCCGCCAGCGAGCGGCCGCGCCCCGCCGGTCACCGGGAACAGCGGGCCCTCAGGCCGCAACCACTGGGGGGCTGGCCGTTTCCTCATGCGTTCATTCCGTCGGGTATCTCGATCCGGCCCATGTTGCGCGCCTTGTTGAAGGCGCGCAGCCGGGCAAAGACATCAACCCCAAGCTGGCGATAGGCGTCAAGCAGGTCGACCAGCACCCAGTTCTCGCGGATGCGGCCATTCTCGAGGCGCCAGAAATCAAGGCTGCGCATGGTGATCCGCTGCCCGGTCGGCGCAATCCCCATCCAGCCGTCATGGGTGACCGTCTGAACCATGTTGGGCCAGCCGGTGACGGCGGCATAATCGCCATCGCCGAAGAAATGATAGGTGATCTCGTGCCGGTCCTTGCCGCGGTCGGGCATGGCGTCGAGAAAGGGGATCTGGTGCCAGTTGCGGAAGCCGGCAATTCCGCGGCCGGTGCCGATCCCGGCCGGCCCGTACCAGTTCATCCGCGGATGCCAGAACCGCTCCAGTTCCATCACCTCCGGGCCGCCTTCGCTCGGGTGCTTCTTGAGATGGTCCAGCATCTCGACAATATGTTGCCGCGTCGCCAGCGACCGGTCGGGGTCATGCGGCCCCGGCACGAAACCGTCCTGCGTGGCCGGGCCCGGCACCAGGAATTCGCGTCCCAGCGACGGGGCCATCGGCCAGGCCCCGGCCTGCATCATCACCTCCGGGATGTCCCAGAGCGCCTGCACCTCGACCACCTTGCCGGCCTCGATCCGAAAGAATTCGTGGAACCGCAGGGTCACCTGATGGCCGGTGGGCGGAATATCCAGCCAGGGCCCGGTAAAGACCCCGGTGTAATAGCCGCCACAGCCGACCCAGTCGGCACCATGTTCGTCCGGGCCCGCCATGACGATGTAATCGCGCCGCTCCAGATCCGGCCAGGCCGCGAGCAGGGGCGCGTAGGCGCCGTCGTAAAAGGCCTCCGGCCCGGTGCTGTCGCCGAGCGGATGGCTGAGGTGAAACACCGCGTCGGGCGCACAGACCTCGTCCAGGGCGCGGCGTACGGCTGCGGCTTCGAAATCCACCATCGCCGCCCTCAGCCGGGCGATCACGGCCTTGTTTCTGGTAGGCACATCCATGATCGGGCTCACTCTGCCGCGTCGCGGGCCGGCGCGGCTGCGCCGTAGGGCACGTTGACGCCACCATAGCGGCGGACCCGGATGTTGCATTGCTCGGCATGGCCGACAAAGCCCTCGAGCATGCAGAGCCGCGAGCCGTATTCTCCGATCATCGTCGCCGCCTCGTCGGTGGTGACCTTCTGATAGCTGTGGGTTTTCAGGAACTTGCCAACCCAGAGCCCGCCGGTGTAGCGGCCCGCATGCTTGGTCGGCAGCGTGTGGTTGGTGCCGATCACCTTGTCGCCGTTGGCGACATTGGTGCGCGGCCCGAGAAACAGCGCGCCGTAGCAGGTCATGTTGGCGAGGAACCAGTCGTCGCGGTCGGTCATCACCTGGACATGCTCGCTGGCGATCCCGTCGGCGACCTTAAGCATTTCTTCATAGCTGTCGCAGACAATGACCTCGCCATATTCCTCCCAGCTCACCCGCGCGGTGCCCGCGGTCGGCAGGATGGCAAGAATGCGGTCGATCTCGGCCAGGGTGTCCGCGGCCAGCCGGCGCGAATTGGTGACCAGCACCGCCGGCGAATTATAGCCGTGTTCGGCCTGGCCCAGCAGGTCGGTGGCGCAAAGCTCGGCATCGGCGGCGGTCTCGTCGGCGATGACCATGGTTTCGGTCGGGCCGGCAAAGAGGTCGATGCCGACGCGGCCGAACAGCTGGCGCTTGGCCTCGGCGACAAAGGCATTGCCGGGGCCGACCAGCATATGCACCGGGTCGATGGTCTCGGTGCCGAGCGCCATGGCGCCGACCGCCTGGATGCCGCCCATGACATAGATCTCATGCGCGCCGCCCAGGTGCATGGCGGCGATCACCCCGGGGTTGGGCTTGCCCTCGAACGGCGGGGTGCAGGCGATGATCCGCGGCACGCCGGCGACGGCGGCGGTGGCGACGGACATATGCGCCGAGGCCACCATCGGGAACTTGCCGCCGGGGATGTAGCAGCCGACCGATTGCACCGGGATGTTGCGGTGGCCGAGGATGACGCCGGGCAGGGTCTCGACCTCGAGGTCGAGCATGGTGTCGCGCTGGGCCTGGGCAAAGTTGCGCACCTGGTCCTGGGCAAAGCGGATATCGGCCAGTTCCTGGTCCGAGAGCTGGCCGATCAGCGCATCGATCTCGTCCTGGCTGAGACGGAAGGCGGCCGGGCTGTAGCCGTCGAACTTCTCGGACAGCGCGCGCACGGCGGCATCGCCGCGCGTCTCGATGTCTTTCAGCGTCGCCTCGACCACGGCACGGGTCCGGGCATCATCCTCCGCCCGGTCGGCCTCCGGCTTGCCGCGTTTGAGATATTCGATGGTCAT